>ENA-OREC01001909-OREC01001909.1-marine-metagenome-genome-assembly--contig:-NODE-1909-length-11048-cov-12.165618_pt1 | contig 11048 bp, 10 predicted proteins | sample MGYA00248626_ERZ508543 | MGnify/ENA primary metagenome ERZ508543 (study PRJEB26211, sample SAMN05518279) | marine metagenome | isolation source: Puget Sound, Washington, USA | host: Bankia setacea... | reverse complement strand
CCCCATAACAACCACGTTACTCATAGCCATCTTAGAATCGGCTATATAGTGTTGACACCATATTCGAAAATAACCTTTTTAAAAATCACTTAAAATATTCCGATGTTATACATACCTGCCATTATGTTGCTGTGAAGTTGGATAAACTATCCGCTGTTGTTTTCACTGTTAAACAGTTAACACTTGTGTGCACGGAAGCGAGCAGCCTTAATCTTCGAAAAATTAGAAACTTCCTGTTTGAATTACGTATAAAACATAATAGATATTCTCGTAACATTACCCGGGTCTCACAACAGTAGAACTATGTCAGTCGTTCATTTACCTGAAAAGTGAGCAATTGGTGCAGACGATATACGCATATGTTCTAGTATTCATACAATTTAGGTTTAAATGAGCTTTATTCATAGCGTGATTTATGGTACTATGTAAAGTGTATGCATTAGCAAAAAACTTAAGTGGAATGTTCTATTGTTTGATTTTACAAATAAAAACATCAACAACACATGCGGAACTGATAATATGAGGGTATTTCTTAGCATGCCGAACGTAAAGTTGGCAATAATAGTAGCTTTAATCTCTATAAATTAGCTGTTGTATGCTCAAACTGTAATGTCCAGCACCATGGTCAATCTTTTCGTTCGCAGCTAAATTTCTTTTTCACAGCGCTTGCAAGACATTTGGACAGACATACAGACGAAGATTGATTCATGTATATCCCCAAAATACTTTGTGAGAGGGTGATGCAATATTGTGATGAACATACTTTACGCACGAATGATTTGTTTTTGAGCTGTCGTTTGTGTTCTGTGACATGATTGTGTTGGGCAGTAGTACAACTTTACGTAGTTATAAACATGCGCATTGTATAAGTTGTACGTGTTTCTGTAATTCAGTAAACTCTCAAACTATCCTAGTCACGTGGATGTTTCTGTGTTTTCTCTATACGGAGTCAGGCTCTTTTAGATGGAAGAATACTTGAACTGGTATCACCCAAGTTCGTTAAATACTGACAAGTAAATGTCGCAGATCACAAGTTTCATTCTACCCAAGCTCAGTTTAAATAGACATACAATATCTAGATACCGACAATACATACAACTTTACAAGCATTATTCCCATGTCAGACAACCACTGTTGCCTTTTGTGTGAAGAATTGTAGAGCACTGAAATATGAAACATGATAGCATTGTAAATGTAGTTTTTGGGCACGTTGGTATTATCGAACAAGTTATTATCACGAGACATGTGTCCACATTTTAATACCTATCATAACTTAGCAACTAAGGTCTGGAAATCCCCAAAGCGGTACACTGAGGACTGGCGGGGGCGGGGGGAAATGGTAGTCTAGTTAAAAATATAAACAACTGAAGGATTGGTGGTTACTTATGTAGAATAACCATTCAATTGCCTCGAAGTGGCACACACGTTCACGCATCTAGGCAGACGAAAAAAGGGTCCATCATATTGACAACAAACTTGGTGTATAGTAAGAACATGTTGAATAGCTGGTTTCATAGTATTGCCATGTTTCTGTTTCTTGTTTAACTTTTACTGTTACTTTGTATAGTCTTCAATTATTGACTGTAATGTCAATATTAGCAAAGACATATGAGAGTTCGATAAATACAGAAGTGTGTGATCTCTGCAAGAATGGATTACTTAATGGATTAAGATTATAAACACACTTGCTGCATTTATTAAAACACATTTTATTGTAACACTTTACAGACATATTTACAATTAGGCTAAAAACAAAACTAGAGATTTTGTCAACCAATAACAACTTGATCTTCACTCTACTTCCATCTTTTGTAGTGCATGTACATGTAACTTGTTTTAGTGTGTATATACGTATCTTACTGATATATAAATAAAGCTTCCCTCTTTAACACATTCAATACCATTCTAGAGGGTTGACTTACGTTATATCAAAGTATGTAGTTGCAAGCTAACACAATGCTAGGATACTATGTCAATTGCACACACATTAACAATGTTAACAAACCAGTTCTTTCATTTTTAACAATAAACTGTCGCAGACGTAAATGCTAATTGATGCAGACACACGTCTGTAACTATCATGTACACAGTAAATGCCTAATGATGGGTTTTTATCTGGTTTATGAGTTCTAGGTGGGTAGGCATGACAGCAGCTCATCATTAAGAGATGCAGTTGTTTTATGTTATGTTCAATAACTTTGAACTTTCAGTAAGAACTACCTACCTAAAAGAACATTTGCACTGTACCATTTTCAGACGAATATGTAGGTAAATAAATCAAATGGTTTTGTTTTTTCTAATGGAGTGACATAGAATCCTACCATTGTAATGCCATAGTGAACATTTTTTAATTATTTCATAATTTTTTATTTGGACAAATCAAATTTTGTTATACATTGTATTTAAGTGAATTTATATATTCATGAACTTAAATGCAAATGAGCATTATTTTGTGTTTGCGAGTAATGCAAGTCAAATTGCTTGAATGACTAAAGAAATATACTAACATAATATGCGTAATCTATTGCTTCTGAAAAACAAATCTTACGATAATATGATTTATGAGATGAACGTATTTACCCTACACATTTATAAATGATAAACTAGACACGCACTTCTTTAATAGGTCCCCCTTTTCACTTTTATCAAGCACAACACTGATAAAACAGTCTCTCAATTCATATAATTTTGCTCAGCCAATAATTATATCACAATGATTTTCACGGCCGCACGCTGATTATAAATAATTTGCTTTAAAGACTTCTAAATACATCTAGCACTTAGAATTGAATGAGATAGCTATGAACAAAACTGATTCATCATGCAGTTACTACCAGCGTTCTAATTTAAGGGATGTGAGAGCCAAATTTGCTTCATCCTTCCAAACGAGTAGGCTGTTATTGCCATAGTTCACTGTTCTGTCTGATGTGTTGTGTTTGTATTCAGGGTTGTTCAGCTTTAAGACTTTCCACTGATACAATATTAACATTGTCAAGTCCATCTAAGCTATCATGTGTTAGATGTTGAGCTAGTTGTGATCTCTGTTGTGGATGTTCTTGTACTACATTCATTAACTGTTGCTGTTGTTGCTGGGGATGTAGAGAATTCAATTGTTGTTGTTGTTGTAATACCTGAAAACACATATACATAGTTACATCTACAAGTTTCAAGAGACCATCAGATGTTGTGGTATATTAGGAGCAACAAATTACATATTCCAACACATTCAGGCTTGTCTAGGTATAAATTTATGTTTTTATGAACTTTTAACATGTAGCATGTTTTTTTAAATGAGTTATTTGGGTTGAAATAACATTTAAGGGGGCAAGTAAATTCTTAATAAAAATGAGAGATGTCATTCACAATCTAAATGGTAATGATTTTTCTTAACAGAAATTGATTAAGAATGAATATACATTTAGCAGTTAAACTTCATGTGAGTCTGACTTGAATGACATGCAAAAAGCCTTTACGAAGCATTCATTGTTAAGCAAGACTTTAATTTTGTAATTAATTCTATGAACATTTTACATCTGCAAAGGTAGTTAAAAGATTTTACCTGCACTTGATTGTCTGTACTAAGTTCTACAGAGTTTTGGGATGGATTATTTACTAGACGTTGATATATAGACATTGGTATGGTCATGATTCCAGCTGAAAAAACATGAGAGTACAGAACATTACAAAATATGTCCCTACAACAAAGAACAATGTAATATCATTTTGACTTCAATGTTTTCGTAGCATTTCACACATTTAAGTGTTGTTTTTCATAAAATCATGTCAGCTTGTACTATTTTAGTGAAGATGCACACACTTACCAGACAGTAAGGTAGATTAATACCTATACTATAATTTCTATATAGTTTTGTTTATAGTGTGTTGTGTGGATACAGTTAAATTGTTAATATATGACATGACTGTGGAGACAAATAAACAAAGTGCAGCGCCAGTGTCTTAATAAGTAGCTTTTGTATTTGTACCATTATGTATGACACTTACTTGCAGGGTCTGTAGATATCTGTACAGTATCACCATTGGACAGTACAAGTCTACCATCACTGATGTTAATACTAGATGGTAGCTCTAACGTTGGTTGTTGCTGTGTATATTGTATTGCTCCTAGAACGGTATCAGAACTGTTTTCCATTGGGGTTAACTCTGAGGACGTGTCATTGCTGGATACTTGGTTGATATTCTCGGGTGGAATCTAAAATTTGATACAGTATGAAATGAATAGGTTTTTCTTTTATTGCCCAAATTGTCAATGAGTTAATCATTATAACAACAGGTAAAAGGGGATCCTGTGTTAAAGTCGGATTTTTATATTTTTCTCCTAATTTTTCAACACAAATGAATGTTTCTTTATACAATGCAAACCCTACCATTTGAAGGTCACAATGTGGCATATCAGTGTAAAGGTCTCGACCAAAGCAACAGGGTGTGTGAGTATAAAGTAAATCTGTCAACTAATGAAAAGGTTATAACTAAAAAAAAAAAACTAACGCAAAATGATAGTTGTTAAAGAACAATGTTAAATGCCAAAGTCATCTGAAGGTCAAGGTCGTAATGGTGCATGGTTGTGAAAGGGTCTTGACCTAAGCAACAATGTGTGTGAGTATGAAGTAAATTGGTTGACCATTGAAAAAGTTATTAGAGGAAAATGAAACTTTAACGCAAATTGTTAACGATGCGGCCCGCCCACCCTGACGGAAAATTCAGCTAAAAAATAGTGTTTTATGAGTATTAAGTGTCTTATACAAATAAACAAAAGTACCGCAGAAACATTTATAACTTTGTTTGATTGCTAACATTCCAAAGATACAGGCTCATTAGGAATATTCCTGGAAAAAAATTGTTATCAAAGTTTAATTGGGTAAGGTAAAGGACAACACAATATAAAGGTGAAGCAAAGTAAATAAAAGGTGGGGATCTTTAAAAGTTACATGATAATTTACATTTCAGAGATAAACAAAGTTAAGTTCTTTACTAGCATTGTTACTGTGCTTTTACATACGTTTTACAATGTTGAAACAAAACCAAAAGGCAGTAGAGAACTTTGATAAACTTTAGGTAACTTACTGAAGCCACAGAGTGTATAACAGTTGCTTGTGATCCATCTGACAGTGTAACCACATTGTTTGGTCCTGTGTCTATCTGTATAATGGACACTGTACCATCGGGATTGTTGATTGTCTGAACCATTGTGCCAAGATAGGACCCTGAACTGACTTCTTCACCAAATATGTTCAACATGTCCTCCCTTCCATGATGTTTGTAGCAATTCTTCACTATAGCCTTGAGAGCTTCTGTCCATGAAACCTGTAAAATCAAAATGTCACATGAAAATGTAGGATTTATTTATTTTCTATTCCAGGAGTTTTTACCTTTATTTTCACAATAAAAATATTCATTCCCATTGTCTTGTTGCTTTTCGATCTCTTGTTCATACTGTTACACCACTTTTAACTGTGTGTTTTATATAAATATTTTTGTTTGATACAAGTTAACAAAAGGTTTATAACACTCAACAGGAAACAGCCAAAATTATCCATACCCGTTTCTTGTCTTCATCGGTTCTTACATCACTACGAACATTGGCCCATGGAACATCAGCTGGCCACCACAAAGGACGGAATTCTGGTTTTCCCCAACCAGGTTTACTGCGACCAGTAGAATACTTCAACATCTCTGGTATAAAGGTACGTAGCTGGCCCTGTAACATAAATAAGAAGATTTAATTCTAGAACTGCATGCTTCAAAAAACCCAAACACAATTCAAAATGTAGTATAACCCAAAACCCATAAGTATCTTACATGTACACATTGCTTGTTGATTAAAACAACAGTGCCAACCAGCTCAATAGTTTTTACCTTAATCATAATCATCAAACTGTTTATACAATATCAATGTACAGAATGTCAGATTTTTTATTTTTTTTCAATAATTTAACCTTTGTGTTATGATCATTGTATCAGAAGTTTTAAGCACAAATTCAACGGAACAATTTAATATCTTCCATACAAGTTATAACCCAATTTAAGTGATCCTACCTTCTAAAATGCTGCAAGTTCTGAAATACTGCAAATTGGGCCAAGTACTTTTAACAACTGTGAATTGCCATTGATAATTGATTTTTGTTTGTATTTTAATGCACTTGTCAATAATTTAAGCGAAACAAACTACTTCAAAATATTCTGAACTTAAAACTTCTTACCAATACAAGCATAAGACTTCACATGAATGAACCTAGACAAGACTAGTTGTACCTGTGTCATTTTGTCTACTGGTGTAGGGATCCCATCTAGAGCTAGTGGGGGTAACTCATAGGTTACATCTGCATTATTAGGAGCCTGCTCTGCCAAAGCCTGGTCCAACTCATGCATTATTTTTGTCTTGGAATTCTTTAACTGCAATGGCGAGTTAACATATATTTCATTGAACATAAATCAAGATTCGTGTAACGTTTACATAACAGATCATCCGCTAGTGATTTGAGAAATATGCAATGTAGAGCTATATCAATCATGAGTACTCAATTAGTATTATAACATTCCTGAAATTTAACAAAATGCTGGCTTTATGCAGCAAAAAAATATCAATTTATTCTTTGAATGTCTAGGTTGCTGTTCAAAATTTAATACTTCAAAATGTCAATGAATATCAGTTTCAAGCTTTTTGAGAACATACACAAATTAAGTGGACTTTCTAAGGTTTCTTTAGGAAAACTATGAAATGTTATACATTTGAAAATAAATTATAGTGTTACAGTATCATAATGAGGAAAATACTTTTTAAGTTTTCATTCTATAACATACCACATTTTCAAGCGGCTGAGATCCAAACACCTTGTAAGAGTTGATGTTACTTTTACTGGGTGTACAGCACAGAACCACAGCTTGTTGGCCAACTCTGGCAGTGTATTCCTCTATACATGTCCTCAACTTTCTACAAATATCAATAGGGTATTGCCTGTGATTCAGTCAATTTAAGGAAAATATACTCTATATAAAAATGCACTCTTGTCAAGACATTTTAACATTTATATAATATCGTTATTTCTTATGACGGTCCTTCTATGAAAAAAGTAAACCAATAGATCCTTACTGAAGTTCAAATTATCTTTAAAATTACAAAAGTTGTCACCCCTAGTAATAAATGGTCTTTGTTTTATACCTCATAAGTCTGGTCTGTTGACGTTTTCTGATAGCTGGATTGGTTTCAAACAAGTGTGGACGCCTTCTTTTTCTGCCAGAGTTGATGGCTGCTGCAGCTGCTACACCAATAGGCCCTATTATAAGAATCATGTTGCTATAAGAATACATTTTCTAAAACTCATATGTCAATTTGATGTAATTTACTCTATGACCCTCGATTTTGTCTCATGATCAGTTTACTGACAGCTTACTTCATTGTTTACATCCTGTATTGGTTAATTGTGAAATCTCGCTAGACTGAATGATGTCAGAGGCATTTAAATGTTATCGGCAAAAATAGGAGAACGTCGAAAACAGGTGACGGCACGATATCTTTTTGTCATAAGATGAGATGATCGATTAAAGTAACATTGTAATATTTGTTGGTCAGTAGAGAAATCTGTGAACCTGCTGCAGCCAAATGTGAGGTTATTTCATCTGACATAGCAGTGTCCATAAGTTCTGAGGGATCAAATGCACTGTCTGGTGAGCTTCCATCGTCACTAAGGTCATCGCTCAAAATGTCGCCAGTTAGCTGTGCATTGGTTACAGTCACTGTGTTGGTCATGGAGCTGTGTATATGTGATGACACGTTCATCCTGCTTTGAAAATTGTCTGTAAAATATTAAAGCATGATTATACAAAACAAATTTAATAAAATACATAACTGACTTGAAACTAAATTCTAAAGGCAATGCTCATTTAGGACTAGTGATTGCTAATTAGTTTTGCATATTCACTGAATAGAGGTGTGTAATTTCTAAAGCAAACACTTACGATGCCTTACTTACTGAAATAAAAGTCTATTGAGTATTGATGGATATCTTGATTTGTTTTTTTTTGTTTTTAAAATAAACACTCATTCTTCCAAACACTGTCTAAATGCCATTTTATGTGAGCTAGATCTCTAGCATTATTTAAGAAAACTGATTCAGAGCATAGTGTCTTTCCTTATCCAACCTTAGTGTTAGCCGAAAGCAACCCTGGTGTACGTCAGCATCTGTCGCCATGTTTGTTTTGTTGTGGACAAGGAAACGTGCCGGTCAGACCAATTATCTTATGCCACTATCACAAGTTTAAAATTGACTAAATACAGCGTTGGCTTGAACTTTAAAGTACCATTTATTTTCATAACCAAGTTTTGGTGTGTCGTCTGCACGCGAGATACCAGTATGCGCAATGATGATTAAAATTGGCTGCGCCAGAGCTTGCGCGAAAGGGGACGAGTTGTTGAGACCGATTTTGCGGTTCATTGAGTGAAACTAATGGTCCATCATACATATTAAATGATTTTAAAGACAGCCAAAGTAACTAAAACGGCAATAATATATCATCAACTTACCTAATAACGTACCAAAAGCGTCAAGAACACCCGTTTCAATGTGTTCGCCCCGGTTTTTCATGGAATACGCTCATATATTAATGCGCGATAATATCAATAAAGTAGTTCACAAATAACCTATGTGACTCTCCCCATTTTTCGGTTTTAAATGGAGGAATGCAAGATATTATTAAAGATACATCTTTAAATATGGGTTTAAGATACATTTGTGTTGTCAATACGTAGTTAATACACTTATTTTGTCGAATACTTTTTAACTGGTTCCCTTAAATGTATTTACATTTGGGAACCATCGTCCAATCGTTTCTTTGCTGTCATTTTCTTTCTTTTCGGTATATTTACCGCGTTTGTCTATCAAACAGGCGTCGCGATAAAAAATGCACATAGACGAGATGAAATTAACAGAAAATGTTGTCAAAAACTTTCGTGTGGCTAAGATATTTCGCGAGAACACGGATAAAATCACAAGTATAGACTTTTCCTCGAATGGGGAAACACTGATCTCGAGCAGCGATGATGATTCGATAGTAATATACGACTGTCAAGGCGGAACGTAGGTCTATTCATCATGTGTTTTCGCGAGATGGTATTTAGAGAACTTTATACGTTATGACAGTGTGACAGCTATCATTAACTCTCGAAGAGATACTCAAATATGCCTTTATGGAACTATTTCTAACTGTACCATACTAAGCTGTCCAAATGCCTAGTATTTAAGTGGTCTCAATTTATGTTTTGTTTTAAATCCTAAATACCCCTTATTTCCTTTTAAACGTTGTATATTACATTATTTGTCTTATTTAGCTAACTGCTGTTTGAACACCTGTACATTTTGTGACACGCTTTAGCAGCCTAACACTTAGTAGTTATCCCAAATCAGCCCTGTTACACTAAAATGCTACCTAGTACAGTGCCGTCATCAGACCTATGTTAGAACATTCAGAGGCGAAAATATTTAAGTAATCAATAACTTTCGTAAACATTGAAACAATCTGAAGAACTGACAAAAAGGCATGAACAATCGCAACAAAATAAAGTTGATATACTTTAAAACATCTTTAGCAGAACCATTAGTCATAGTAGACTTTAAACTTTCGGCCATCATTGTTTACATGGAGATCCTGCTAGCACATGCAATTGAGGCTGGACAGAATTTCTAAACAAATTATTTGCGTTTTTTTTTTCAGTTAAACTATGTAGACATTTTTATTGTGCTTTAAAAATAACGTTTCAAGACTAATCATCTTCAGTCTAAGCAGCGCGGATTTTACAAAGTCCCCCTGACCCCGCGATTTTTCATGAACGTGGACAGCCACTTTCTGTTGTGGCTACCAGCTAAATTGTCCGCTCATTTGGGCGATTCTCAAGCCACGGGGTGCTGTCGCGGTGGTCCGCAAACTGCTGTGTCATCGTGCGAAGGTGCGAACAACATGTCTATTATAAACTGACAAACAAAAGACCAACTGACACTTCGTTTATTGACAAAGCAGACAAACAAAAGACTTACTGACACGTGTTCACTGACGAACAATAGACACAGCGTCCCCATGATGTATTTGTTGGAAGCATCGTCTATGGACCATTTAGGGTTGTATGGGCAAACAAATAAATGGACAATTCAATCATGTTTTGTACGCAAATATTAAGTATTAAACACTCTTTTTACATACGTACTCAGTTACTTCCCCTAGTAATGATATCGCCTTTGCATAATAAACAAGATATTGTACATATTGATGTGGTTCGTGAAAAATTTCTCGATTTAAAGACTTGGAATATAGGGTTCTATATTTCAGTATCAAGACACACATTGAAATTAAGACTAACATTATGGGGAAAGAGTGCGTCTTATATATGCAACCATACGATAATCTGCCACCGCGACTGCCCATGTTGTCCGTTTCGTGGAGGGCTTAGCAGACGATTAATGCATCCGTTTTCTTGCTGTCCCCCGCTCAAGATCAAATTTGTCCGCGATGGCAGCGCAGAAAACGTAAAATCCACGCTGCATGGACTGTAGTAAAAAGTGATGATATATCAGCGTTCCACACTAAAGGTAGTCTGGGAGTCCGAGACCCCTAAATATTGTGTCGGACTTCCGAATTTCACGGCCAGGCAGTACGTCGGACTTCTTAATTTTTAGAGCAAATTCCGAAATCGTCAAACATCGATTTGCTTTTTGTCCGCAACAATGCGCGTGTAAGCTTAACGATAGGTTCAAATTTTATCAAACTTTTGTAGGCTGGTATAAAGGATGATAAATAACCCGACAGACGCTTATTAGATACCGCTACTCAATTGCAATGAGATTAGGCTTACATAGTGATCTACCCTGACTTGCAGAATAATGACACGTAGTCTTTTTGTTTTGAAACTTTCATCCGTGATCTTTTCGCTTTGTTTACAAGCTTAAAGCAGTGTATTCATCTACAATTTTTTTACCATGTATCTCGCTCATATCTAGTAAGTTATGTCATCACAAATTAAACATTGATTCTTTCTTTACTGT
>ENA-OREC01001908-OREC01001908.1-marine-metagenome-genome-assembly--contig:-NODE-1908-length-11048-cov-13.059429_pt1 | contig 11048 bp, 8 predicted proteins | sample MGYA00248626_ERZ508543 | MGnify/ENA primary metagenome ERZ508543 (study PRJEB26211, sample SAMN05518279) | marine metagenome | isolation source: Puget Sound, Washington, USA | host: Bankia setacea... | reverse complement strand
AAAAATGAATAAATACTGTTTTATATATATCAGTATTGGTGGTGTCCGTGACAAAGTGACTGTGTTAAACAGCAAATATCAATAGCCAATTGTCATAACCTGATGATTCTTATAAAGCTGTGAGCTAACATCATTTCTATTTGATTTCAGATCTCTATCCTAGAGCAGAATGACATTATTGAAGTTGACCCAGACACCAAGGAAATGTTGAAGTTGTTGGTAAGTACACACGTCTGAAGTATTAATGTAACTAACCATAGTGGGATCAGAGATTAGCTTAACTATTTGGCATAGTCTGCTGTTGCAATAAAAAGTTATCATCAGCAGATCAGGCCCCAGGGATTTCTCATTACTTAACCAGGAAAACTTATAGATGCATAAAACTTTGATCTTCGTGATTTGTTACGTAGCATTGTTTATTTGACTTACAAGGATACAAGATACTCTGTATTGGTTTTCAATCTTAAACACAGCATGCAAGCCCTACAGGATTGAGGTCTTAATTGTTGACAAAGAAATAATTAAATCCACAGTATGAAGCGAGAATGTAACATTTCTAATGTTTTTACTAGTCTTAACTAGTTTTTTTACCAGTCATGGCCTAAAGTCTGGCTTTTTTTGCATGAACTGGTAGTGTACTATTTTACCAATGTAAACAGTTACAATATAGCTTTGAAATGTGAAAGGATACAGGAGAGGCCAACTCAAGGGGTGAACAAAAGGGTACTAGTGCACAGCTATTGAATAAAGAAGCAGTTAGGTCTGTTTGGCATTTATCCCTTAATTTTCTGTATGTATATCAATGGTTTGTTGTTGTTTGCAGGACTTTGCCAACATCCCAGGTCTTCAGGTGACAGCCCCCATCAACGCTATGGGCGGAGGTGGTGGCGGTAACCAGAGAGATGGTAACCAACAAGGTGGCTTTGGCAGACAGCAACGCTAAATATTGTATATGTCACACAAGTAACGTAAATAAAGAGAAAAAACTAAGTAATGTGTGGCTTGTTAGTAGTATTGATGTGGTGAAACATGATAAAGAAAATGTGTAAGAAAAGAATGTTGCATGAAAAAGAACGCTATAGGTTCAAACATTGAACAGAGATTTGAAGTCACGTGTAACTATAGACTCATTTTGAAATAGAGTTAAACCCAATTAAAAGCACTGCATATTAATGTAGAAACTAGGGTTGTCTACACACAGAAGTACACAATAATAGACATTGCCCAAAGGTCACGGCTCAATGCTCGTTGTCCACCTATACATACATCCATCATTCCGGATTCTTTTCAACAGCTAAATCCTTATACACATGTATTGCAGACAGGTATTTGAATAGTTCTGGGTATGATAAGCTTTACAATGACTGGGATTAAAGAAGCATTTTGTTCATGCAATGCTGCCTTTTTATTGACTGTAACTATATGATGACCAGTGAGCATTACTTCAATGAATACACATGTATATACCTTATTGTAATCATTATCTGATGTGTTTAACTATAATAATGTACACACTACTGCAAGTAAACCTTTGGATCCCAGAGTATTTCATTTTCATTTTTGTTATCTATATTTGCAACAATTTCCAGCTCACTTGTAAACATACATGTATGGGTTAATGTCAGCGAGTGAAATCATAAAAAATAAATACACAATCAAAAACTAATAACAATTCACAATTATTTAATATACTTTATTATATATCTGTATACATGTTTTATATGTTGCATACATTAATTGATGTACAACAATGGCTGAATAGTGTTTGTTCATCTTATTTTGTAGTATACACACATAGTAATATAATAATTGAATGACAGTCATTATAAAGGTTCCAATATTGATCAAAGGTGGGTATAACGAAACTTGAACATTGCTACCATGTGATGAACATGAGCACACTAACAGTTATGTAAGCAAAAACAAATTGATATCATATATCAATTTTAGGAAATAGCACATTAAATCTCATACAACAAAGTTAAATCACATACAACAAAGTTAAAACATTATTCAAAATCTGCATAGAGATGTGATGCTCAAATTTGTGTAAAAGTGTATGTTTAAAAATTAGGAACACACTGGAACATCGCATGTGAAAAGTAATTAAACAGAAAGTAGCAAACCAATATAACAGTTAAACAAAATGGCCCTCAGTTAATGTATGTAATGGGTTATGTTGTTATTTCACAGACTACATAATCATACACACAAAAAACATCTCTGAGTATGAATATGAATTGTGAAATTAGGGCAATCAGTTAATAGGTTTTGTGCTATTTATTCACTTTCATATTCATAATTTCATTCAATGTAGAAATGCTTGTAATACTAATACTGAATCATAACAATGTGAGCGAATGTATATACATGTACACACATCTTAACTGGTTAACAACTCGATATTTGGAGACATTTAAAATACATAATTTACACAAACAACACTAAAGATGGAACTCTTGATTTAATCACAGACTTATAACTAAAATGTACATAACACATTTTGGAGCTTCTAGCCACTACAACTTGGCCTGGTCTTTGAACAACTCTCCTAACTTCTGGGCCTGCATGATGTTTCCTTTCAACTTCATCTTACCCTGCATGAAAGCCTACAAAGAAAAAGATGAGCAATGATTCAAGAGTTACACATTACACTGACTTATTGATGCAGCTATTCAAATGAAATAAAATACCTCATAAAATTGCATAACTTGTTCTAATTCTAATGTGACAACCAAAAAACCCTATGAAGGCTTGGAGCAAACTTAAGTGTTCATTAACCAAGGGGAAACAACTGTGTATTGACTATTACAGGATATTGGCCAAGGAAGGTTTTTACATTGGTAGACTTTTACACCACTCACTATACAACACAGGTGGCAGCTTTTAGATTTGTAAAAAAATATTAAATGGTTCCTTAAAATGGTTATGATTCAGACTGTTGTTGTTTATTCTAAAACAGTCCCGTGATTTTCTCCTATGCACAAAGAAGGAAACAAACTGTGTATTATTTATCTGTTATTATATTGCTGTTACCACGGACCACTAGTCCGTGCTCTAGGTCTGTGCGTATTACTTTTACAGTCCACGTTACCAAACAACATCCTGTCAATATAAGCTTTCCAAAATACTAGTGCAGCGCATTATAGAGGCACAATTGATCTAGATGTCTTAGAATCAAAATAAAACATTGGTAAACTTTAATAACTTTGTATTCATTAAACTTAACTGTTTACCAAGGTAATGGGGTAGCAAAACTCAAAAGAAATTGTCAAACAAACAATCAGGATATTTGCTATTATTTAGAAAGTATATGAAAAAAGACATGTACTCAGTCAATAGAAGTACTTGTATGATAAATACTCAATTAGTTTGCTATTCAAGAAGTAAATACACAATTTCATAAATTTCTTCTTTGTTGCTCTGTTCAATCTTTAGAAACCATGCAGGCAGCCTTATTATTATAGTTAAATGCCATAATAGTCTTAAAAATAGCCTTATTTAAAAGAGCTGGGCAACAATTTTACAGCAAAACAGCCAATGGTATGACAAAAACTAGCATTTCTGAATCTGCACATGATTTAGGAGTCTTAAGCTATCACTGTGAAGAGTATATCCCCTATCCTTGGTTTGTCCCAGGAAATAAGAATATAAAAATTATGGTTATCGAAGAATTTCGAAAAAAGAGACATTACTCTGGCTTCACAATAATTATATCATGCATTTGGGAAACAACATTAAACTGACTGTCTGCTGACAGTATACCCCCTCCCCAATTTCTTTAGTTGGGGGTATATAATAACTCAACATTTCCATCTGCTCATAATCTATACGTACAGTTTGTCCATTTAGTTTGCCAGACACTAAGTCAACCAAGTCATCATCAGAGATAACAACAGTACAGTCTGCCTTTACACCCTTAGGTGGCCCCTTGTAGATGGACCCTTCTCCAGTCTTCATATCAGCCGCTAAAATTGTATGAATATGAAATGAGTCTAATCTTACATAAAGAGTAATGAAAGTTTAGTTTATACTCATTTATTTTTGTTTGATTGTGAAACGAGCAATGTTTGCTTATGTAAATCCCGCTCAAATCTGTTCCTGGAGCCAATCAGTACTAAGCAATAAGGGTAAAGCTTCTTGCTCAAGGAAACAATGGGGGCCTTTGCTGGGGCTCGAACTTATGACTGACAGGCATCCATTGAATACGAGTCAGATGTGCTACCCACTGTGCCACACCTTTTACTTTTCAAATTATGATAACGTTTGTCAACAGTTTTATTCATACTTACTTCCTTTTATATCAAGAACCGGCCATCACCAAATATTTATCAAATAGCAAAATTAAAATGTAGCAAATACTGAAGACTTGTGTTTTTAGTCACAAGTGTTGCATTGCACCTCATCTGAAATCTCCAATTACTTGTGGTTAAAAAGAAAAATGTCAGAAAAACTGTATACATATAGCCACGTTGATTGATGAATATGCAAGCTCAATAAAGGCAACCATAATTGATAACTACACATGAATTGTTCTTATTTACAAGCTTTGCACAATTTAAAAATGTCTAAGTTGTAACTATGTTAGAGGTGAATAAGGCACGTACTCCATTCGGCAGCTTTCTTGCCACCTTGAGTTATCTCCCATGCAAACACAGCGTTGATTTTCTTGGCCAGTCCTTTCCTACCAGCTATCTGCTGTTTCATGGCATCAAATATGGCCTCACTCTTCATCCCTCCACTTGATGGCTAGTATAGTGAGACATAAAATGTAATTGGTTAACTAGCAATAGAAAATATTAATTTATCACAGAGATGGCCAAAGGCTCCCACCAGGTCTGAAAATATATTTTATTCTTAGGTGATAGTGATTTTTTATTTTTTTTACTAAACTAACTCATTCTTTACCAGTCATGGCCTAAGAATTGGCCTCTTACACATGGGGCACTTGCTGAATTTAACCCTAACAAGTGGTTTGTGTATCATGTTTATGCTAAAGATACCAGAGCTGTTAAATCTGAGTTTGTCCAGTAAAACTACTGGAACTTTTACAATAGGCAAAGAACAACATGTTTTTTTAGACAAAGAAATGTTTGCAGTTTTTCCCAAACTATGGGTATCAAAACTTCAAAAAATTGCAGATGCAACATCAACTTTTGAAAATAATACCTGACAATTTTTACTTGTAAAACTACATTTAAGTCGATCAAAATAACCAAATATGTCAACTTACTTATAACAATCTTATGTATCCAAAACTTAACAACCTACACCCTCCTTATTTCAATCACTTTTACTGTTCAAAGTACATGTACATATTTAATGATAAAGACTCAAAAGTGTACTACATGTACTTGTGTTTAACTTATCAGTCTAACCATGTTTATTTACCCATATTAATTATCTTTAACCCAGTTCAAAATGTAGACTGTTACTGTTTAATAAGTAACTCAATTGTCAACTAGATTTTAATTTAACAATCACAAGGCATGAACATCCACTTATCCTATCAACTTGGTTAGTGATTTTGGAGGCAGGGCGAGTGGAAATGATGACGTCTTTAATGCTTTTTTCTTGCTTTTACCAACCTCGTTCCGGAAACATTTAATTTTCATGTACATTGTTTCATGAAAGTATATACTAAATGACAGTTCATGTAAGATCCTGTATATATAAGTACCTGTGAAGTGTTTGTTGATTGTGTGGCTCCCTCATACAGGTCTACATAGGCTCCTGACAGACACGCTGCTCCTGTCTCTACTACCTGGCAATTTAAATTACACGCATATTTGTAACCATAGACAATCACAACAGAGATGACAGTGTTGAGTTTTCCCCATACTTGTGTTGAGGTAAAAGTTAAATGTCATCTGATGTTTAAACAAGAAGGAGTAATTAATTATTGCGTAACGTTTCTTCTCCCGCCCACAATTCCACCATACTCATCTGATTGAAGTTTGTTAGGACTACAGTCACTTAATACAGTTGTCAGATGATTGTTTTTACTTCCATTTCATTATGAAATCAGAAGCATACCTCACTGTAATTGTTATATCACAGACAACGTGTAGAAGAGTTGGTAAAGAATGAAAAAGATGACAATTTTCAAATTTTGTCTAAAACATTTAGGTCAAGAACCAAGTTAATTTATAAGGGTAAACCATTACTTAATATTGTCTCTGACACTGCTCAGCCTAAAACTGTTCTTGGTAGTATATAAAATTTTCTGGAGCAATTACACTGACTAAGCCAACAACAAAAGCAGTAAAACGAAACTATCATCATTTAAAGTCACATAATGATCGAGCCTCAATTTTTTAAAATAGTCTTAATACACCGCGATTCTACAATAATCCGATCGTCAGGGTCCAATGATAAAATCCACATTATAGAACTGTTTAAGCCCAACCATTGTTTGAACACTTAAACCAATACCCCACCCACCGACATTTACTATGGTTCTTCAGTAAAAGTGTATTTAAGGCTATATATATATTGCACTTTGTTCCAATAAATGTCAATCTGACTTAGTGTCAGAGCAAAAAACTAAATTGCTATTACCTTGCACTGGAAGAACACTCTGTTGCCGTCCTTCCACATGTCTGTCTGTAGTGTCTGACCTGGCAACACTGGCTTAGAAAACCTCACCTACAACACAAACACAATATTGGAATTGATGATATACAGTGTTTAATTACTCTTTCATGTCTAGGATAGTTTAAGTATTTTTAGCTTTAAATGTCTTTTACAATTTTCTACAATACTATTTTGCAAATTAACCTGGATTAAAAGCATCAATCTACTGCTCTCTTCAATAGCAGTTGGAACCCTTTTGTTTTCACCTCTGGATTTGAACATTACCTTAATTGCCTTTATTTTGGAGACATCATTGTTTGCGTATTTCTTGAGTACATGTCTGGTGGCATATCCAAAGCTGCACATACCATGTAAAATTGGCTGCTTGAACCCTGAAAGTGAAGTGCAGTAGGGTTTATATTATATTAAAAGAAGATGTTTATAACATAATTAAAAGCAGCTGTCAGTAAACAAATTATTTTATACTAATTGTTTTTAGTTTTATTGTGAAACAAGCAATTTAGCTTTTTGTAAATCACACTAGACTTCGTTCCTGGAACCACAAGTTCAATCAACAAAGGTAAGACTTCTTGCTCAAGGAAACAACCTGATCCTTTGATGGGGCTGGAACTCACGACTGACTGATTACGAATCAGACGCTCTACTCACTGTGCCATGCTGCCTCTCAGTATGTAAATTCACACAAACACACTTGTTTCAGCACATGAGCAAGATTTAATTGCTCCATCTTAATGTAGATATAATAAAATCTGCAAACAACAGGCAATAAAGCTAGTATGCTGCTTTATCGTGCGCTAACTAACATTTTTTTATGTATTTTTTTTAATTCTTCAATATATTGTATTTACAACGCTTTGTAATGCCTTGAACAAATTAAGTTACATAACAAAAAACAAACAAATTATGTTTGGACAAAAAACAGAATTGATGCAGTCTGAGTAACTTATTACGATTTTAAAAACCTTAAGCGGCACAATTGATCTCTTTAGAATATTTTCAAAACTTAGAAGCAACCCTAAAACACACTATTGCAATATTTATTGCACTGCTATTACCTCCCATAGCTGCAAAACTGGGGTCTATGTGTAGTGGATTTCTGTCCCCTGTCAGTCTATACAAGGCAGCCTGAAAAACAACCAGCTTGCTTTATAGGTGCACTCTTTCCAGTAACCTGCATTATGCTTTTTGTCACTTTGAACTTTTTACCCCCCCTGCACATTTAAAACTACATACAATGTTGTGGAATTGCGTTTTAATTGAGTTAAATACATTCATGTATGTAATACCAATAGAAAGAGCTTGATAAGACCATTCCAATCATGCCAAATACTCAATATGGCCAAAAATCGATATTTTAGATATAAGGCAGAATGGTATTGCATTCTCTTACTCTCAAATCAGCTTATTGTAAAATATAAGATGTGAGGATTTATTGTACTGCCATTAGAAAGTAAAACTAAGATTCTTGAAAAATAGTTACATGCAGAAGTTCATATCTGATCAAATCTTTGACATTTATTAGTCAATGTGTATGAAACTCTACTAATCACATTAGATAGATCATTATTGTTGAGCACATATTCTACAAAAAACTACAATATTCTAAAATCTCAGTTTTTGTGTAAAACTCCTGTCCTTATACAATAACTGGTAAAAAATGTGTTGGTTACTGGTAAGTAAAAATAGTTGAAATTTTACCAAAGGCAAAGAACAAAAAAACAATTCTGACCAGTAAATTTTTTGCAATCTCTGAAAATCTGATCACTTACTGAGTCAACACTTGTTCTTTCAGCCATTGAGCTATCAGGTGCTCGTGTAGGGGGTTTCTGTAACGGTATCAAGGACTCTGAGGATTTGGCCCCTCCGAATCCACCCGCTCCAACAACCATGGTGGCAAACTGGTTAAATGCAACCTTCTCCTTCTTCTCATCAAATGTTTCCACTGATGGAATAAGAGAGATAAGACAAGATAGTGTTTATAATGTGTAACACAAGTCTGCCAGTCCAATGTAAAAGTTCATGTTATATCATAATAAGAATGAATATTACATACATAAATGATACATAATTTATAACAGCACTACATTGGTAAATAGTGATAGAATGAAGTAATGTAATTGCTTGACATATCACAAACATTTGGTAAATTACTATGTCACTTGCATGTGCTTAAATCATGTAAAACAACAGATATTTTTGTATTTCTTTACATTATTTTGGAATAAAATTCATTTATACTGAACTATGAGGATATTCATTGAGTACATAGCTAAAGTCTGATTCTGTATTGCTGATTTAGGTTTGAAAGTGGAATAGGTTGTTCAGGTGTTTCCTAGTCTATACATGTATTCAGAGTTGTATACCAACTGGTAAAAACATGAACTCCATTTTCATTCTTAAACCAGCAAGTTCTACCCAACAAGACCATGTGCAGTATAGTTGATAATTAATTTGATAGTTGGTGTGCTATTGATACTTTTTCCAGTGTAATGTGTTGATAACTTATGTTTAAAACAACGGAAATTCAATGTTTTGTATATACATTTTGTATTGTACAACTGCCTGCAGGTGACAGAGTTTCCTACCATTGGTAATACACAGCTCTTATTATGAATATGTCTTTAAGTTAGTGGACACAAAAAAGTATTAGAAGCTTTTCAAACATATACAGTGAAGTTTAGCTAATAATACCATCCTCAAAACTGCTGAAATAATAGTTAGTTGGTCTTAATAGCTTGACCCTGAGTAATATTGATAGAGGCAGTTTTCTGAGTTTAATAGAAGGTCTTTATAGTGGACCAATTTTCATAGCCAAACATTGGTGTTTCAAGCATGTAAAAATTTAATAGCTCAACCAAATAACTTTGAAATTGGCAATTACCGATTTAAGTAGTCGATCACAATAGTGGAACGGTTTTAATAGTTGAACTTTCCTGTATAAAAGAGGAACAAGTAATCTTACCATCAATGAGAATAAGGGCTCCAACACCTTTGTCAAGTATGTCTGAAATACGTGCCTGGGATGTAAGTGTACCACTAGGAGCAAATGGTTTATACAGTTCCATGTACTGTTCCCCATGTAATATCTGTGGAAATACAAGGATATATATAGGATCCTATAAGACTTGTCATTTAATATAAACTTTTATAAAACAAGATATGGGAATGTTATAAAGCAAGCCTTTGGCGAATGAGTTTTATGAAAGTTTATATTCTACTGACAATGAAGGTAAGCCATCCTCGGGTTGTATACTGTAACTGTGTAAAGTTTATCAGTAGCTTTCCATTAGTTTATGAGGAGTTGGGCTTACAAGACATTTGACAGACGGATGAACAAGGTGACTCCTATAGACCCCCAAAACCTTGTTTGAAGGGATATAAATATGTTACTTTCTCCTAAAATGTGTTCTATACATACTTTTATTTAGATCATGAGAAGTAGCCAAGTACAGTTTTAAAGACAGGGAGTTTAAATCAGCATATCAATAATATCTCTATATTGTGAGCTGTATATCACCTTGGTAACGTCTATCTGTAACCCTGGAATTCCATCTACAAACAAGCCAGTAGATGCAGCCTGTGCTGGTAGGACTGAGAAACTGGGCACCACACCGAAGTCTTCTGCTCCCTCAAACAGAAAGTTCAGATAATCCTCGTCCTTGGTGGTAAAGCCAACTGTAAGTAAGCAACAAAATAATGCTTGATACACACTTTGTTCCTGTTTCTTTTGCTGTTATACAGTAAATTTTGTGGGTTCGTAAGTCAGTCAACAAATGTTTGAACTGTTGCCTGAGGTTGATAGGTACAATGTAGAAGGCACAGTTCAAATGGTCATCCTAGACACCACAGATATCAATCATTATCCTTCATATTTTCATCTTTTTACCAAAAATTACATGCCTTCCAACATGCCTTAACTATGCAGTTTGATAGGGCATTTCACACAATAAAACAATTACAAGTAAGTTAAATAATCTCCCTGGAAATATTGCGGACTGGGATTAAACCTCCTTCATGCACATTCTCAGGTTGTTTACTGCAACTGTGTAAAGTTTCATCAGTATTGATTCATTCGTTGAGGCGGATTTGCACTTACAAGACATTTAGACAGACAAACTGACCGTCAGGGTGATTCCTATATAGTACACCCCAATATGTGTTGCCGGGGCTGAGGGGGTTATAATAAATATAAATCTGAATGATGTACCTGACAAGGCGTACAGTATGGCATCTTTTGGTGAGTATGTATAGTGGGATGGCTTGAACTTTGCTGACTTGGCTAGCTCCTACAAGTAACAGAAACAATCATTTTGACTTGGCTAGCTCCTACAAGTAACAGAAACAATCATTTTGACTTGGCTAGTTCCTACAAGAAACAGAAACAATCATTTTGACTTGGCTAGCTCCTACAAGTAACAGAAACAATCATTTTGACTTGGCTAGCTCCTACA
>ENA-OREC01001907-OREC01001907.1-marine-metagenome-genome-assembly--contig:-NODE-1907-length-11048-cov-13.302798_pt1 | contig 11048 bp, 5 predicted proteins | sample MGYA00248626_ERZ508543 | MGnify/ENA primary metagenome ERZ508543 (study PRJEB26211, sample SAMN05518279) | marine metagenome | isolation source: Puget Sound, Washington, USA | host: Bankia setacea... | reverse complement strand
AAATTATGAGAGTGAAAACAATCTGAAAACCTTTTAAGTTTCGATTTCACTCTATTAATTATAAATTAGGGAGTTAAATACCCTATTACATCAATTCTTATCTGGGGCACTGATATGACAAACTATCTCCATCATCCATGTCATGTGTATGTGAATCTATGACACAGTGTGCAGCATACAATGGAGTGAATGCATAACGGTACTAAGTGTTATTGAATACATAAGCAAAAAGGACCCTTTTACATTCAACCCTGGATACTAGCATGTAACCTCTGTGAACAAGGAGAGTTCATTGTTGAAAATTCTACAGCATGATAGGTAAGGGTTTGGTTCTCTAGTAGCGATTTGATGCAACATTTTAAAGTTGGCATCTAATCACTCAATAATTTAAAAGCTGGGACCAAGGCGCTCAAAAGACAAACTCAGCAATATTTTGAAAGACGATAATTATACAGGACACTCAGTATATTCATAGCATACCTGATTATTGCACCTGTATTAAATGGCCATTAAAAGCTAGACAGACAGACAGGGGTTAGATATTAAGACAAGCCTATGACAGATACAAACAGCCAATCCTGAAGTATAAGGTATGCAGACATTCTTTGTATTTTTGTCTCTAAAATGTTACATGAGGACATAGTTTGTCTGTGGGTGTCCGATAAAAGGCAGGTAGAGTCAGCTTGTAGCATGCATTAGCAGTATTACAGGACTGGTGTCAGTTTACATTTTACAAAAAATATTTTCTGGATATTTACAAACGATATCATTTTTTGGCTACTGACTCTTAGTTTAGGCATGCAAAAACTTGGCTTTCACTAAGTTTCAGAATACACATAGAACTTCTAACCCTTTTAAACAAATATTCAAAAGACAGAAAAAAGAGATATCACGCACAAATTGACAATACCAAAAAATGAGTTCAAAATGACAAAAAAACATAAAATTTGATTTTTTTGTGTGTGTTTTTTTACAGTAGGTGTTATTGATGATACCATGTGTTAGTTCCCCAGTATACAAAACAACATGATACAAAAATCCCCTTAAATTCAACATGTTTATATCATTAACCAATAAATTAGTCAGCACTTAAGGTGTTAAGACTGTTACACCATCTTTAGTCACTTGTCACTTTTCCCTAACCCACTTCCTTTAAAGGTGATATGAGTACAGTTGATATATTTTAACCGATATGCATAAAGTGTGTAATCAAATATCACGATTTGAATGGAGAACTGTAGTATCTAACAGTATATATATGGATAAAGGCAGTTACAACAGTTTTATCTTCAACTCCCAATATGCATTAACGGTACATTTACCTGTGAAAACTTTTAACAGGGTAAAATATATGTGAGTGACACTAGCAATATTCATCAACAGGTTGCATATAATACAGGTAGAAACATACTGTTAAATTATAAATTTGAGAGATGGACACTGTGTTAAGTGTTAACACTATTGTAACGCTTGTCTGCAATAAAGTGTATATTATTAACTCTTTCTTTCCCTATTTAACTATTTGTTTACCTCAGTTCATTTTAAGTTATTTTGTGTGTGTGTGACTGTGTGTGGGGGGGTCCATTTAATCCTATTGTATTTGTTTTTCCGATCACATAGAGTCAATATTCACACCACTTGTTTACTTGTAGAACATAAGATTGCGTTTTTACCTCCAAAATGTAACCTTCCCCTCTCCCCACATCCCTAGTTTTTTATTACCACTGCACCACATGAGGATAGATGAGTCAAAGCTTAATCACATTTGCAGAAGACGTTATATATGTCGACAGTACAGTATATATATATATATGTATGATGTACCGTAATGTATAAATTGGGTATTGCTTTTTTTTGATGATATATGTATTGATCAATTTTCCCCCTAGACTTTCGGTGCTTCTAGGTTAATAAGAGAATAGGAGAAACTGGTACTACTAGGTCATGAAAGCCAGACTATTGTAAACGCTATGAAATAAAGAAGCAGTTAGAACTGTCTCCCATTCATTGCCTTGTTGTATGTGTGTCTCTGGACAGCGTAGCCTCATGAATAGCCCCACAACATGACAGTAACTTATTGTTGGACTGACTACTGTATATCTTGACAATGGCTGTGAATTTGTACACTATATTTGTAACTATAAAGCTAGACAGTCCAGACAACCCTAATAGAAATGAACGACTGTTTTGAGTTAGCTAGGTCAAACTGGTTTTGATACGTAATAAGACAGCTTTAAGTATAATATCCTGTTTTCAGTCTTTCATAAAATCTCAATACCATGTTTCCTTACTAACTTCAGCCCAAAAACATTATTTTCCTATCTATCACATTGAATAGTAGTTTTGGATGCAGTGCAAGTGGAAATGTTCAAATATGTTTTTCCATATCCTTTCATGAATGAGGAGAAAAAGTAAAGATGTTTAAGATGTTTGTACCCTGCATATCAAATCTAACCAACAGTGAACAATTTTACCAGTATTATTTATATTCTTTAAACAAAGTACATGTACCAGAAAATCTGACATCTAAGCTCCAAAAAAATATTCAAAATACTCATGACCGTTAAGAAACATAAAACAATACTTTGACCATGTTTAAGTTTCAACACACAAGGCTTTCAACACTACACCCCCATATAAAGTAAGTTTCAAGTGCCAGTACTTAAACATGGCCATAGACAATGCTTTCAGTTCTGTGGCAGAATCTAACATTTTTCTTCCTAATTGTATAATCACTTCCTTGAGTCGTATATATATATATACTGTAAATGAGCCAACATTTGTGAGCAATTAATGGCCAATATTTTTTCTTTATTATTTTCATCAACTCAAATTAACTGATATAAGTTATTCTTTGACTGAAATAAGAAAGCCAACTTTCTGTACAACCCTCAGTATGTCTCTTATATCCACATTGTTACCCGACAAAAAAATGTTAAACAATTTACAGTATCTTTTAAAATCATACATAAAGTATACATGTCCAACTTTCAGGTCAGAGTTACTGTTAATTGACTCAAGTTATGTACGTAAGAACTTGAGAAGACTTTTAAGCGCTCACTTGACAATTTTCACACAAACTTTACTGTGTAAGATTCCATTTTTGTGTAGCCTAAAAGCGAATCCAAAACTCATCTATGTGCTTGATAAAGAATCATTGTTCGACTGGTAAAACATCCAGCAAAGTTTACTCATATTATGTTTCTCAAGGTGCATGTGTTTTCAATAATCCTGTAACAATTGGCAAGCAAACAAACAAGCTGCAAATACATGTATACAACTGGTGTAAACAATATTGACAATTGGTGTTGTTATCAAATAGTTTCATAAATTCGCTTGCCGATAAAAATGTTGTTATTAATATTATTATTTTTGTTACAATGTTATTATCTATACTATGATTATCTTACAGTGTGGCTGATTTCACTGATTTAACATGCAGGTGGTATCAACCATCTGCTGACCACAAAGCTTAGCTCAATATCATGTAACACATTTCATTTGTAACTGACTTCATTGATGACTTAAACAAACAAAACATTCAGCTGACTAGACATTTCTTTAACTTGTAACAATGCCTATATGGTATTACTAGTATTAGCAAACCTGTCACTGCTGCTTCTTGTATATCAATTTGAATAGAGCCTCTTTTATAGCATCCTTTGAGTATGTTGTTGTTTAGAGCTATCTCTATGGTATAGGAATTTTAAAAGTCACTTATAATTGAACACTGTTTGGTCTTTTGGGGTATTTTGGGGGGAAAGTTATTTCAAAATAGGAAAAGAAGAACACAAACTTCATAGATTAGCGTACAACTTGTGGAGATCTGTGAGATCATAACCAAACTTTGCTACCTATGGGAAGCCAGCAGTACATAGTTACAGTTGCCATGCACGTATACATTTGTGGCATGAAAAATGCATTACAATAATATCAGATCTCACAACAATTTTCGTGCCGTGCATGACATGTTAACCACAATAAGTAATCGACCCTAAATGTATATTTAAACCCAAAGTATGTACAGAACATTTGGACCAATGACTTATTGAGATTTTTTAGACAAATTATAAGTAAACAAGCAACATTGCAGTGGCAGCGATGTGCAGAGTGCAGGCAATGCAGAATGACATATGCAACTGCCACAAGCTTGTTGACATTTTCTACACTGGGGATGAACATGAGTTGCAAGGTGCTGGATAATTACCACGTATATGACCCCTGCATGATGCCATGGCAAGTTAAATCAGTGCAAAATACTTCCCTGTTATAGCATGATGCAAAGCCTGTGGTCCCGCCATGTGTAAGACTTACGTCCCATAAATGTTTGTGGTTGTTTCTTTCGTTTTACTCATCAAATCTAATTGTTTTACTTAATGTCAACTGCTTAAGTCTGAAGACACTGGTAGCACATTGTTCAAATAAGTTTGAACCCAAAACCAAATAGGCTTAGAAAAATCTTGTGACAATCTAGGTATAAATACCCCAGAGAAACAGATAAGCAGCGTATTTGCAAAAATACGCAATAAAAAAACAACGATTTACGCAAATAAAATTGAAAATACAGGTACTGATACGCAGACAAAAAAGGCTGTACGCAAACATATTTTCTTGTACAGATACAGCGTTTTCTGGGCCGTGCGCCGCATTTGTAACTGTCACTTAATGGCTGAGGCGCTTGTTAATACATTCACTCTACCAGTAATAGTCTTTAACAAGCGTCTAGCGTATTTAAATGATCATTGTTTCAAAATGGTGTCACGCGGCCGATGGAAAGGAACAGTATCGAAGTAAAATACAATCCACAACTATTTTCAACTGCAGAACACCACATCAGAAGCAGAGTAAAGAGCGAGATCAATTTTGAATAATGTGTTGACCAGTTTGGTGACTGACAATCTAGCCTTTGTAGACACAATGAGAGTTATAAACACACAAAGATGCTAGCAGACAAGCAGAGAAAGTTATTAGATCTCAAATTGTTTACCAATAGTCATTTGTTTTGAGGAAATACCCAATTTCTAAAAATGCCCCGGGTATCAAAAAAGTTATACCCAATGGAAATGGCCAATAATTAAAAAAGCTTGGATATTTACCCAATTTACTCGACTTTTGTCGGTTCTGCGTGGTCATTCGGTTTTTTCATCCCCGCCACAACGGCCAATGACCTACGACTTCGAAGGATTTTCTATCCCAGATTTTATCCATCTAATTTATTTTCCTATCTTAATTCTTGAAAAAGAGTCAGTATTTTCCCTTTTAAATGTTCAGTGCTAAACAAGGGCACTACTGGTACCATTTTTATAACGTCTTTGGTATGACACGATCCGTAACTGGGGATTGAACCCGGGACCTCCCGCAGTCGAAGCCAGCACTATACCACTAGGCTATCGAGGAGGCGGTAACATGTGATAGTAATAGTCTTGATCTTACTCAGTTAAGTTTCATGTAGTGTACATTGGGTACAATTGACTTGAAAGCTTATCTGTTTCACTGTACCCCCTTTACACCCATCAGCAGTTTTAAGTACATAGTTGTATTTTACTTTGACTTTAGTTATTAATAATCTTTGGTTTTACCTTTTTCAGGACATTGATTTCCAGTTTGATTTCTTCTTCCTCTTCCTCTGTGACATTCATCACCTTGATGGCAGCAAGCTGGCCAGTCTTCGTATGACTGCCCTGTAAATATAGAGAAATAATGTAACAACTCTTTCCCTTATATCAAAGACAGGTAATGTATTTGGTACCAGTAAATAATTATCTGTTGATGAGAGCAGCGTTCAATTCTCAGACACTGTTTTACTCTACTTTTTTCTAGTACAGTCTTAAACGTGAACATTGACAGCACCTCTATGTTAAACGAATGTTCAAAACTGCGAATGGGTCATAAAGGTGGCCTTGTAATGGAGGTTTTCTTGCAACCAAACACGCTCATGTTATCCTTTTAGACAATGCCCTTATCTAAAAGAGAGTGGCTTTGTGATATTACCTGTAATGGAATACGAACAATGAGCAAAAAAGTAAATGTGGCTTGGTTGAATGAGTTGTTTGTTTGTTCCAGAGCAATACAATACTAGATCTGTCCCTGACTAAATACCTTACTTTCACTACAAACATGCATGAACATAGTAAACCTTTTATTTCTGTTGGGTTATTGTGACCGACTTGTACACCATAAACCTTACTTTATGCATTTGTATATATCATTATAGCTTAGAGTATACAACATGTACTGGTAGCCTCTGATACATGGCAATTGTAAAATACTGTCAGCTGTCAACACCACCTTCGTTCAAGGTTATGATTGTCTTGGCTTTCGTAAATTGTATGTTTAAAGCGTCCATTGAACAGTGTACCTTTACACATAAAACAGCCCTATCTGAAAGCTTTTTTATTCACTATTGAACATCTGTCAGTGGTCTATAAGTAGGTTGTCCATTTGTGTGTGTCATGATTGTCAGTAGCTGTTTGTCAGTAGCTGCTCTCTGTTATTATTTGTAATGCAAATAATCATCTGTTACAGTCAATCAATTTATAGATAGGTAGACTTTAAACATGTTTAAAAATCAAATTACATGAAATTGTTCCGTTATTGTTTTATAAACAAAATCTGTTTCATTTGAGAGTAAATATTTAACTACCTGTAAAAAAGATACGGTATTCTATTCCGACTGTTGTTTGTTTCATAGACCATTATTAGCAATATGTACCTGTAGGCTCAATAGTTTGTGTTTTAAAGAATGATGCAGATCTATGAATAAATAACTGGGGCCACTGGGCTAGTCTTATAATTCTACCAATTTTGTTATCATTGATATTTTTAGTAAATACGCCACCTGGCTTACCTAGTGTAGAATGATACATACATGTGCTCATATTAACCTTCAAGTATAGCGTACAATAATTCAGTTGGCTATGAGCTCCACAGCATTTATTGAATACCTCATTTATTATTTCACAAACATGTGTATGAAATATTGTATGAACACCTGGTTGAAAGATTACATCTATTTATGTTTTGAACATGGCAGTTATTCTAAGGTCATAGTCAAATAGGAAACAGTTTATGGCAGTTAGAATTTGTCTTTTGTCTACATACTTAAGGCAAGACAAGAGGTTACATTTTTTATGAGGCCGATTTCAGTACACAGTATACTGTATAGCTCATTATAGTGTAAACAGGTTACGAGGTCATGACTCATGGGCTTATCAGGACCTGATCACTGTGGCCAGTCCAATTAATCTTATATATCAAACTTCAAAGGGTGAATGTGAAAGAGTTGTATCTGTTTCTTTATTCAATAGCACTTAGAACTCGCTTGCCTTTACCTCTCATGCTGTACTTAATACATACAGAGTAATAAACTGTCTTTTAAATGACTACTTACAACAAAACATAGTACCGTAAGATTTGGGTAAGCAATATGTTTGGTCGGTCTTTATCAGTATCTATATACGTAGCACTCAAATTTATGCTTCATTTAACTCACAAATCAAAGAAAGCACTTTTAAAATTCAACTTGTATATCCTTATACAATCGTGTAAAAATATGTATAAACAATAAAGTCTAAACAAGGAGTATATTGTCAAGGCCTCTATACATTAACAACTGTTGTTTATGGACTAGAATATATATAATAATCATATCACCTGTATCAGTTAGCAATTATTATATTTTTACTGACATATAAAGCATGTTTATATAATCAAATGCAACTTCATTTTTGTTTTCATTTTGCCAGAATGCTTTTAATCAGTTGAAATCTTGATCTACTGAAGGGTGCAATTATTACAACTCTTGTTGGTCAACTGAATTCATATGATTATCAATGTAAGTATTATAATCCAACAGTAAAACTTATAACTTAACTGTCCTCTAATTGGACGGGATTTAAATGCTAACATGTTTCGTACACTTAAATAAAAACAAAACCATTAAGTATTAATAGTAAATGATATAGTAAACTCTAGCACACACTTAATAGGAAGTATGGTGAAATGAGCCATGACAGATACACCTCATTTAACAATAAATATTTCAATCCACCCAAACAAACGTGATAAAATTGACCATAAGCAATAACAATTCACCCAATCCGCTTGTTCCGTTTTTAAAGTGTAAGTTTTAGTAAACAAGTGAGAGAATTCTAATTGACACTGTTCAATCAAATGGTTTGCTGACCTTATTGCAGAGATATTGTTTGCTAGTCCTTTTTCTAATATTCTAGGGAATGTACATGAAAAAGCATTTCTCATATAAAAAAAACATGAATGGACTTGATTAGCTGTACAAATTGTCTATTTTTCCATTAGTCATTCTTTTTTTACTTGTTCTAGTTAATTATTCAACTTTTGTCACCAGAGAAAAGGTTACTCTCTCATGATAACATGTGGGCAGTACTGGTGATGCCACTGACTCATATACAGTATCCTCTCTTCAGAGTTTACAACTAGACCCAATCTCTAGCTGCATATTTATTATGGGGAGGTCATAATGCCGTTGTAAAGTTTGATGAGTAAATTTAAACATTTCCAAACCAAGAGAGTATCCATAATCTCTAGTGCCAAAGGTGCACCAGACTGCTAACATGTCTTTTGCGTGAAAAAAAAACAAAATCATAATGTATTTTACCTTGTACACTTGGCCATAGGTTCCATTTCCAACAACTTCTATCAGGTCAAAGATCCCAGCAGGGTCCTGAAACGACAATTTAAAAATGTTACTTCTAAAAATACGTTACTTACAATGGTTTGGAGTTTGGATCCTATCTAAAAGAAAAGAAGTGACATTGTGACATAGAATTTAGGAAAACTTTGCAAACCAAAATTGTTTTAGTATGTATGTGTTAGTTTTTTGACAGTTTATGTCATGGCAACAAAAATATTAAAATGAGCAGTACGTGCATTTTGTTATTAATCGTCCACAATTCCATTTTTGTATTTTTTTCATTAAAACTTAAAAACGGTATGTCTATAAAGTTATCTTTATTGTTTGATATTTGTAAGTAAGTTTTTTTACTAAAATAATTATAACAGCTGACTGTGAAACAATATGATATATGATTGTTAACACTGATATTCCCGAGACAATACATAACTGTAATATAAATATTTAACAGTGTAACTGTCGCCCAAGAAAGCTGCCTTGTGTTAACTGAAAAGGTACAGTAGATGACCAAGCAAAGGACTGAAACCTCAATGATTGCTGGTGTATGATTTAACAACTATTTACTACACTCAATTCTCAATTCAATCTGGGATCGACAGACATTTGTTCAAACTTTTTTCAGAAACATGTGTTTTGAATGTACTAAATTAATTGGCAACACACAAGTGAATAAATCAAATTACAAGAATGCAATTTTAATTAATATAAAAGATTGGCAGGCAGCAGAGCATTAAGGTAACAAGACTATGTTGTTGATTTGAGTAGGTGTGGATCCTAATTAAAAACATATATACATAGAGCTTATTAATGTGATTTTGTTCCAATGCTTTGTTCCCTCAAGAACAGACAGTTAATTTAAATTATTAAATCAGCATTCGTTGTTTTTTTGCATGCGACCGAGAGACCTGTGCTTTCTTTTTCAATGTTTAATCCGAATGATAACACTTTAATTTCATTTGTAACAGAATTGTTTAGAGCAGTAGTAGCTAGGTGATTGATTCATTGTCAAGCAAAATATATAGGAAAAGTATGTCATAGTCAACATGAATATAAGTCTTTGAAAGTTCACGGTTGCAATTAAAGATCTGAGGAAGATTTTTTGAAACTTTCTATTTTCAATTTCACTAATTATCTTATATAATGTGGCCATAATTTAACAATATAACATCATGGATTGTCCCCTATAGTTGGTATAAAACATTAGACTCAATGTGCGAATGTTTTGGGAAAAATGTTAATGTGTCAATCCCCACCCACTGGATTATGCACAGAATTCTTTGTTATGATTTGAGTTCAGCCGATATACTGGTCTTCGTAGTTAAAGTCAAACTAGTTAACGATCCATTGGAAATGTGTATAAATCTACAGTCCACAAGATCAACGATTTGTTAACGGACTCAGATCGAGTTTAAGAAGGAAATGTGGATATTTACCCTGAGACGTGATAGATCTATATCATCCAGACTGACGTTCACGCTCTGTGTAGCCATTTTTCTGGATCAAAACATCGAAAGTATCCGGTCTTCCTGCAGCGAAAATCTGCGAACGTAGGCCTTATGGAAGAATTAAAAGACCTTAGAATTTCACAGATACAACAGGAAATCTCATTTCACATGTACACTGGAATAAAAGTGCCCTGATTACAAAAATAATGCCAAAACTTTGCACCGAAAATTGCTAAAACTTTCGCCGTTTTCATGCCAAAAATGCATTGTGGGAGACAAGGGACGTAACTCGCACAGACGGCTGACTCAGCAGCAGACAGTCACCGTACACGCTCTAATTAACACACGCCGTTTACTTTTTGTTCTTTGCAAATCTTTAACAGTAACTTCAAACCGGACAATAGGTTCTGTTATTGAATAATTATGAAGTTGATACTAGCTTTTAAATTCACCACTCATTGCAGAGTAAATAGACATGTAAATAAATATGTAGTGTAGAGTTTGTCATTAACTTAATCATAAATAAAACACCTTATACAGGAGCGGTGTTTAAAGGCGTGATTGTTTTGATCATGTTAACAGATATATTTTCTTTATGACTTCAAATGAATCTGTTAGAGTAACTGCAATACGAGACGTATAAAGTTTAATATGCAAAGTAGTGTATTACTTAAACGGCGGTAATATACCCAGCAGGCACACAACGTTGTATCAACGTTGAAATATGGTTGAATATTGGTCACGACGTCGTGCAACCATATTTCAACGTTGATACAACGTCGAAGCTTCAACGTTGAATAACGTTCGATTTTCGACGTTGAAATATGGTCGAAGCTTCAACGTTGAAAATTGGTCGCCATTTCGACGTTGAATCAACGTTGAAATACGGTCGATACCTCAACATTGACGGTGGTTGAAAAATGGTTGTCAGT
>ENA-OREC01001906-OREC01001906.1-marine-metagenome-genome-assembly--contig:-NODE-1906-length-11049-cov-14.559789_pt1 | contig 11049 bp, 6 predicted proteins | sample MGYA00248626_ERZ508543 | MGnify/ENA primary metagenome ERZ508543 (study PRJEB26211, sample SAMN05518279) | marine metagenome | isolation source: Puget Sound, Washington, USA | host: Bankia setacea... | reverse complement strand
CAAAGACAATACAGACATAAGCAGTTCTTTGCTTTATTTACATAACACATCTTTCTTCATTGACCTACTTTAGTTGTATTACTGTATTGTATTAGTTGTGTTTGTTACTGCTATCTAGTTAGTGACTCTGTTTTTGGTCTATTATGAAATAAGCATAACTGATAGGAGTATAATACGATCTGTGTTATAAACTGCTTTGTGTTATAAACTCCTCTGTGTTATAAACTGTTCTGTAATATTTTGTTGTGTTAGCAGCAAACTAGACTTAGTTCATTGCTTTGAATATTGATAGCTTCATGACAGATACTGCTTTTAAAGGTTATAGGTCTTCAGTCAGTGTGTAATGTAAGTAGTACTCAAACAGTGGTGGATGGTTTCTATTCCAGATAGTTTATCTCTAACCAGTGAAACAAAATATTCAAGTTATTTTCATAGCCTTTCCTCGCATTGTTATTCCAACTTATTCTGTAATCTGTTAATTTTGTTTATACTTGTGGTGAGCGTTTTCAGTGACAGGTTGATATCCTGACATTTGTTACCTGCTAAAGTGCTTGTTTTCATTGACTACTCAAGTACTTCAACATTTGTTTTGCATGTTTTACCTTTATGTAAGAATCACCCAGCAAGGCTTTCATCAGCACTAGACACAGATGTCCCCATAAAGATTGCCTTGCTTCTACACAGTTCTCATCAAGTTACAAGTGTTATCTATGATTTAACATCAGAGTACGCGCTTCATATAAAGCCTCTTAAATGCATCCAAATTTACTCAGCGGAATATTGATTTGTAAAAACATATTGCACTCTATATTGGGAGGCTCGGTGACCATTATGTGCTTTATAGTTTCTTAATGTTTTTGCATGATGAAATGTTAAATTACGTTCTAATGGAACTATAAAGTGAACAAGTATTTTAAAGCAATTACAATTCCAAAGCTTTGTTTTGCAACCAAGTTTTAAACCTAAAGACATTGGTAGTATGTGTTCTGGTAATTCTGTTTTTGAGGGATGCTTTGTATGCATGGTAGAATGGTTTGTGGTCAGATCATATTTTGCTTGTTTGGAAAGTCAGGGGTCAAACTATTGATATTTAGCTGCATGTTATGGTTAATCAATACAAGTGTAATATAAACATAATCTACCTCTATGACATGTGTTCTGGGAAAACTTTATACAATAGTTAAAAGAGTTTGTTTGTTGTAGAAGCTTTGACTATAATAACAGCATCAGTATTCATGGACAAACTGATGAATTATAAAGCAATGTCAGTGCAGTAGAGGGTTTAAAAGTCTATGGTATTGAGCTATTTGGGATAGTATAGGCAGTTTTAAACACATTCCAACTTTTTCACTTAAAATTGATATACCGTTGCAAACATAAAAGTACATGTACAACATCCTATACTTTAACCTGAGTGGTGAAGATGCCAGTACATTGGTTGTCTGAATGCCTTCAACATATCTAACATTTATTATAGAAGGTTGTTTTTTAAAACTGTTAAACTAAAATCTGGAATATCAAGGTGATAATCTTCCAAAATACAAAGAATCCAATTCCTAGAAATATTTGTGTCTTATTCTTTAAAGATGATCGCGGCAGTTTTACCTTCTTCTTTTTTCAAGCAATGAGAATTTTATGAAATGTTGTGTGTGATTCGTTTATAACCTATTATGCAAATAAATGAGAGAAAAAATTATTGAGCATTTTCTCAGTATACCAAAATCTGTGGCGGCCGTGACCACTGTTTCATGTGAGATATCATAAAATCTAGAAATACGCAAATTCCCGGAGGGGGGGGATGTCACATCATTTGTTTGGGAAACCTCACATTTCATAAAACAATAAGAAAAAAGAGGCTACTATATAGTTATCAATAAAAAAAAGACCATACAAAATATGAATTAACATTTAAAAAAGTACAAAACCAGCAGTCATTCTTCAAAGTTTATTTATTCACATTTCAAGCATTGAGAAAAAAAAATCTTCAAAATTAATCTTTAAGCACTACTTTACTATAATCGGAACACAAATACTGATATACACTATCTATAAATACACTTTGCGGCAGTGCTGTTGTTGTACACCGGGATAACCAAAAAGTGCTTCACTCCTTAACCGGTGCGCGTGTACTAAGTACTTATAGCGTGAGAATCGAAACTGCCGCGATTGTCTTTAAATATTGTTTAGTTTTTCTGTTGTTATTAGTTTGAGATTAGGTTTGAATCTGCTTTTTGCAGGGTTTGAACACATCATCTAGTGTACTTCTGAGTGGCGCAGAGAGGTTGAAGAAGTCACATGATGAGAAAGGTGGGTCACATGACAAGTTTCACATGGAGCTGCTACGACTTAGACAAAACTGGAGACTGAAGAAAGTGGGCGTTAACATTATTGGAGACCTTAGCTATAGATCAGGTAAGCAGGTGAAGGGCTAAACTAGTCTTTTTGTTATTATGAAAACTACCCTGAACATTGTCGAATGCTTTATTAAACCTAATTGTGTATCACATGAAGAGAATTTAAAGCCTTTATACCAGCTAAAAATGTGATTAAAGATTCTTACTACTCTGTTATGTTACAGCTGGGTCTAGATACTGGCAGGGAGGTAACTTTGAAGTAACCAAAAACACTACCCTACCATCAGAGCAGCCAGAAGGATGGACTGGTCCACAATGTCCACTACAGGTGGTGGTACCAAGTGAACTGGACGGCTCATCTTATATACAAGTAGAGATCAAATCAGTACCTGGTATGTATGGGGTCTGAGATGGATTAACTTGTGAAATGTTACTATGAACTATTTGTAAGTCTCTATGAGTAAAGATATGTAGCTTTCTATACATTCTGTTTCTTTTCTGACAACCCACATCTGTTGGGTCAAGTGATTAGTTTTGGTTTCAATTGAAAGCCCTTCGCTAAGATGGGAACTAATAGATTCTTCAATGGTTATACTGATTCTGCTCCTCAAAGCTTGTGGTGATAAGTTTAAAAGTTCTGTCTTTATCCAATGATCATTGTATATATTTCAGATTCTATGGACATTATGAGTGCTACATTACGTAACCAGGGAGACTTTGGTCGTACCATTCCAGAGGCTGAGTGGCAGACCAAACTAGAGGCAGCACAAAATGTTCTCTTCTGTAAGGAGCTCTTTGCACAGGTAAGCTTCAGTGTAAATATATCCTTGTTACACACTTTCCCTTCTTGTTACACACTTTCCCTTCAACCTACTTTACAACAATATGACATAAAGAAAACTCTGCTTGGTTTATTTGCTTTTGTTATGTACTTTGGTTGTTTCAAATTCATGGTTTGTATGAACTATTGTACTGTTATGAAGCACATTGCACAGATTTAATGTCTTATTTTCCAGCTGGCAAGAGAGGCGGTGCAGTTAAAGAGTAATGTTCCTCATGTTGTCGTTGGTAACCAAATATTTACAAATGTAAGTTAGCTGTCAAAACTTGTTTGTAAATTGTGTCATTTTAATACACATGTAGTCCTTGCTGTTTGTTATACACAGAAGATAGTGTATTGTATATATTCCTCCAAATAAAAGTAAACGTCTGAAAGATTTAGTATTCAGATGACACTAGAGCATTTTAAATCATGCCTAGTATGGAATATGAGCTCATGTCTTTGCTTAGCAGCAGTATTCTGATTGTTTCATTTTTCTAATAAATGAAAAAATTAGTTGATCTTCACTCATGATTTTTCCTATAAGGCTAGAGTTTTGCATTGTGACTTGGCATAGTTTTATTAAAGTTTTATCATTTACATTGCAAAAAAGCTTTTGTTTTTTCCTAACCAAACAAATATTTCTGATTTCTTTATTGTAGATATTCCCATGTGTGCAGCTATCTATAGTGCTATGTCATTCCTCAGGAAAAGGGGACAAAAAGGTATACATTACGTTCCTTTACATTGCAGTGTACCTGTTACTGGGTTGGTATTAAGCCATTCATATTAGATGTAAGTTACAAGTCACAGAACTAGAATATGGGACTTTGGAATGAGTTTTGATTGAGCTGTGTTTTATGTCAGCTGTGTACATGTTTTGTTGTTTGAGCCTTCAATGTGGATCCACTTGAAGCCTCATTCTCTGTTTTATCTCCCACTCTAGGCCCAACAAGACCCACCTAAAGTAGAACATAACTATGTACTGGAACATTCCTTGCACCAGTTGTTACGTGAGGTACATCATAAATCTCTACACATGTCCGCTCCACAACCAGTCACATCAACATTTGGGGTCAGTAAACGACGCAGGATTGCTGGACCTGCTGGAATGTCCAGGGCGGATCTCAAGGACATGTCAGAAAGGTAGAAAGGCATTGTTAAAAATGTTTTCACTATAAACAAATGATGTGGTATGTGCAGTTTGCTGTATTTATTGTATGTAACATAAGTGTTTGACCATTTCTCAAATACTAAACATGTTTATAAAGTGACCATGTTATCTCTAATACTGGTGAAGCCTAGTTTTAAGAAGTGATGAGTGTGTTCAGGCTAGTTCAGACTTTTGTAATTACAGTTGATACTTTGTGTTTGACTTGTGTTTAACTTGTGGTTAACTTCTTTTCTAGTGAGACTCTGCTGGAACAGATTATCAAAGAAGCGAGACATGAAGTTCTTAGAACAAGGTTTGTGAATTCACTCATGTAGTTTTTACATCCCACAGTTATTCTACATAAATTCCTTTTAATATTTTACAATCTAAACCTGCATCCGGACTGCCCTGGAAACAATTTTACAACTAAGGGCATTCAGATCTTTTGCATAATATATTAATTTGTTACATATTTCCTGGTTGACAAGAAGTATTGTAAATTTAAACTTGCACATAATGTTATGTTAGTGAATGTAATAATGAAAATCTCACAGTTGAATGAGTATAGTACATAAACTTGTTTTTCTTCCCTAGAACTATGAACACCATAGACAATCTAGCAAGGACAATACAGGACCCACAGATCACTGCCCACTGGTCAATTCTCAACAGTCCACTCTTGTCTAATGTCAAAATCACCATACCTTCCAATGGATATGAGGGAATGAGGTAGGTTGACGGCTTTGTTCTCTGTGCAGATACTTTAACAATTGTATAAAAGTTTGCAGATGTTCCTAAATATATGCTAGAAGTCACTCATGTTTGTAGTATTTCAAAAAGTGACAATCAAATATTTGTCAGAAAATATATGATACCATTCTTAAATTCCAGTATTGATTTTAGATACTTGTTCCACAGTCTGAATCTTTATAAACGAACACATTATTATTTTGTTTTGTCTTGAAAAAGGTTCAAAAGCAACTAGAAATACGCTGCTTAGAATGATGTACTTATAGACTTTAGTTATAGTTAGGAACCTCAGAACAACTCCTTACTTGTCTATTGACCTGCATACTAGTTATTGACCTGTATGAGTACTGAAAGTGTGCTTGTTTTATGTGTAGGATAACCTGGCAACCAATAGAGATGGAAATAGGTATAGATAGCATTAAAGTGATCACCAAAGATAGAAGAATACTCACACTAGGCTTCCAGGAGAAAGAAGTGGAAGACATCATCAAATGGCAGGTAAAATAAACTTGTGTACTTAAATTAAAAAAACAACAGTTGAGTAGAACATTACCAGGTCCATGATGTCTGTGGTGCTTTGCATTTATTGGTTTTATTTTGTTATCATACATTGAAAGAGTTTGTTCATTTTCACAAACAATGTTTCTTGGTCAAGACCTTATCAATGACACTTAAATAACTTTGACCTGTAGATGAGTTTTACTTAAATAATGTTTGAAGAAAAATGTGTATTTATATAAATCTGACAAATGGACATTTGAATATCTGGATTCTTTTGTACAGATATTGCTGTATGTAGATTACAGTATATGTGAGATCTTAGTTTTTTGTAAGGCCATTATGTAAGGAGGTGTGCACGTGTCAAACCTTTCTCTATCTATTTCAGATATCCCAGCACCATGTGTTACTGTGTCAGAATCTAGCCCGATTGATAGGTTGGCAGGTGATGAGTTTCAATGGTTGTAGTGGTGTAGGAGAGATGGAAGGCTTTGCTACAGCTTCCTCTATACAACTTGTTGCTCCTCATCATGACAGGTAACCTCACACAACTAGTCACACGAAATTAGGAAATGTGTATTCACGAAATTAGGAAATGTGTATCATAAACATATTTTGCTTTTTTTTGCAACAGAAATTAATTAAGATTTTCTATTCTATACAGTGAGTTCATATATTTTCATGAGCATGATTTTCCATTAAAGAAACATTTCTGTGGACTCGTTGGATGTTGTTGATTCTGTAGTGAGCCATTGTATAGAATGTGGATTTTATTATCATGTGTGAAACAACATTTGTCAGTCCCACCTGTTTGTTCAACGTTTACAGAATCAATGAAAAAAATGATGATTATATTTAGACTTGGTAAAGGTGTTCAAGGCCCTTGTGACAAATCCTGTACAAAATTTAATGGTGTAAAATCAGCGGTTGTATAGATAATTCAAGATTTTATCAGATTTAAAAAGACCTCACACTACCTAAACAATGTGTTCATATCTCTTTCCCTGATTTAGGATGTTGTTAATCAGAAGTGGGCCCACATCAGGACTACATGTTTTCCTCAAAGTAGACGATGGGGATATTCTGGACCCTAGTTTAGCTGCCATAGTGGACCCAAAATGGCTGAACCTTGGAGGGACCTTTAAACAAGTGGACCTGGATCAAGTGGAAGGACGTAACCTAGCAACTAAGTTAGAGCTGATCATGTCAACAGTTACCGAGAAAAGATGATATGGTTAAACAAAGAGTCTTTTACTAGGTTAACACAAAAACTGTCATAGGTGCAGATGTGTGTCGTCTAACATCAGCACAAAGTTTGATAATGACAAATGTGGCAATGAAGAGACTTAAACAAGTCACTGCAAGTCTTTGAGAGCAAAGTAAAGCCGTACTTATCAACATTAGTGATGCAGCATAACCTAGCAGTCAAATCTTGAATTACATGTGGTTATTGCAGCAATGGTAACAGATGAGAGGGTAATCAAAAGCCTTATAACTCAGGTCTTCGTTAGTTTGGACCAATATCAGTTGTAGACGTGGGTAGCAAACAGCAATGAAAGAAGACACAATTGCCCTTTAAACTCTTGTTACTGTTTGCACTATCTAACTACAAGAGACTGTGTGTAACAGAGGTGTTAACAGATATATTTGTTATGTTGTGAAAGAATGCTGGCAGCTAACTGTGTGAGTGACAGGGCTATATGTGCCTGGTTGTGGTAATTGTTGGTTGACAGACAAGTGTGTGAGACAGACAGGCTGTACATGATGTAAGATGTTATAGAATGCCTGGTAGAAATGGGAGGAGTGTTGATAGTGTGAACAGTGAATGTACACATGGAGAGTGTTTTATCAGATTAGTACGCAATAGTTTTAAATGACAAGCATATTTGGACTAAACCTGTGTATCGTTTACCTTACAAGGTGTGCAGTTGCCAGACACGTAGAGCCAGGTGTGATTTATAAGAAACAAAAGTCAGGAGGGAAAATATCTTGCACTTTCTTTACTTTCATAAAACTCTTCAGAATAACACTGAAAGGTTAGAGTATAACTTATATAAGAACGTTTACATAAAGTGTGGCATAAACTCATTTTGATCAGCATAGTTCAAGCTCTAGTTGTGAACATGTTATTGTTTTGTAGTTTTGTACTGTATTCTTATATCATATTGTCTTGTTGAACAAGATGCAGGTGGCTGAACATTGCAGCAGGTTAAATGCATTGTTTACATATTATAATGAAAACAACAACAATTGAACCTTATTAGTTGTCTTTATTACTTACTACTGGGTGTGTGTATTAACAATGTAAATCATTGTAACAGAAGCATCAGTTAGATTCTGATTGTTGTACAGCTAGAATACTACATACTTGGTAACACACACACACTCACACAATGGTAACACACGTACATGTCTAGATCTTTAGAAGGTTAAACACAACTAATACATATTACAGTTACTAGACTGTTTTAGTGAAGTGATCTTTGTTCATGTGGCATCGTGATCTAAGTACATGATAGTTACCAGCACACATTTGTACAAGCTATTTGCAAGAACCAATTTAACATTGTATTGTATACGAATATTGACCTGGAACTACGGAATAAATTACATGGACCAATGCAGTACAAAATAGGTGATACATGTGGTATATACAATGGACACGTGTTCTATACTCTGTTGTAATAACATGACAATCTAATCCACCTATTTCACAATTCAATAGTCTGTGTAATGAGTTCACGAGTGTCTGGTGAATGTTCGTATACAATACACTGTCTATAACACTATCATGGATACAAATGTTATGTTGGTTTGGTTTCTTTATTACCTCGTCGTCGTCAACTCACACTTGTATGGATACTGTATTAACACTTGATACCTGATTTCTAGTTAATGCATGGAACCATTGACATCGAGAAGAAGTAAAACATTAACCATATACATGTAAAACATTTCACACCAAATCGAGTTCCTGTGTAAATGCGTTAGACTTCCAGATTTGTGAAGGTGTTGCTCAATGTGCGTTGGTATTTGATGTAAACATTTTGTGCACAATTTGAATACACCTCGTTTGAAGGAGAGAAAAAATAACGCGATTTGTCAACTAGATTTTTGTCGCTGCAACACTTGAACACAGTCCATCTGTTGGAGGCTTCACTCTGGGTTGATGGTAAATGTGGTATGTGTCGTGTCGTAAAGTTTACCATGGGGATGCTTACTGAAACACTGGCCTGCACACACAGCTGAAATCAAACAATCAAATGGAATACACAAACAAGAGAAAATGACACCAATCACTAAACTATACTATCGCAAGTAGTATTACTTTCCCATGCTATCATTTGTGAGTCTAGTCCAGAGTCTGATTTTGAAACATGACAATGCTTTTCGTACCATCTATCAAAAATGACACGTCGAAAATGTTCATAAATTAGTTGCATTGTACGTTTTTCGTGCACCAATTTGGGAAGTACGAGACTGAAACAGAGATCGAGTATTACTCGGAAGTATACGTATGTAAATATATTTCAAACGGAACGAAATCTCACCTATTTTGACTGTGTATTTGCCAGGTAGCCATCGTTTACAGGGAACAGGAGGGTATTTTGGACACAACATTCCTGGTACTGCCTGGATTCTAGCAGTTTTACTGTATGAACCCGTAGGATACACAGGCACGAAGAAACGAGAAACTGTACAGAAAGATTTAAGAGAACTTCCTTCAGAGATGGACTATTCCTCACAAACCGTTGGAACATTTTACATGACTGTTATCAGATACAAGTGTGCTTCATTTTGTATTTGAAACACTAACTGGACATGTCACGTATCTTCTCATTGGCCTAGTTAATCTCAGATGGTCCACTTGGTTCGCTGTGTACATTATATTCGACAACATGTACCTCATTATCACCTACACGATCATGTTATGCCTTAACTTCAAAGATAATAACGGATCATTGAATAAGAGCACTAGCCTGATATGTATGAACACTCTTAGCTGGAACGCCCGTTAAACCCGAGCAATGCTACATGTAATACCGTGTTAGATTAGTTTAGAATCAGGTTAGGATCATCATTGGGCCATATATCTAATATTTAATAATTATTTCATTAGAATCGATGTAGGTACGTGATAGAAGCGAACGTTAAACCGTAACCATTAACGCATGCTGACAGCCTACACCTGTTTCCAATGGATATAACTAGATATAGCTTACCGCTAGTAGTGCGTCTATCCGCGGCCTGTATACAGACTAACAACTGACCGGTACTTGTGCCATTCTTGGTGACGAACGAAACATCCAGATCAAACGTACCTACAACGGAAACAAACATGATTCTATTTACCCTGTGGACAGAAACAGATACATACATACATAAGAACGGTGTTGTACCAGTAATTATTAATATTCTGTTTTACAGCAAAACAAGCTTTCTGATCACCTTTTGATTTATTGAGTTCCCTTTTACTAAACTATTTACTAGCAATAATAACGTATTAAGCGAAGAAGGCAATACATGTACGTTACCACGTGGTCCTGACTTTGGTGTGATTTCAGCCTTTGTAATTTTAGCATCACCAATGTCGTTGAATCGACACGCGGTCAACATCTGACAAAAGTAGATAGGATCCATCTCCGACCTGTATGTACATTTGAATAGTTAGAATGACGATGTTGCTGTTGCTGTTTACAAAGGTCATGTTGTTGATAATGGTGTTAATTATGGTGGTGATGATTCAAGCTTGTTTGTTGAACCTAGTTTCTGGCATTGTCAATTATGTAAATGACGGAGACGACACGTTAAGAATTACTTAGAGTACTTACTTTGTTACCATGGAGACAAACTCTTTTATGTCGACCACACCACATAGAGCGTTACACGTAAGCACACTATTAGCTGATATGGTAGGGAGGGTTGTACATAACGATGGACAACTGGTCGCCCCTCTCTCTGCAAACAAAGAATGTCCTAAGATTGACAACGTGTATAGTTAGTTGATCGTAGACCCATGGATGCAATATGTGCACCGCAACTGTGATAGCAAACGAGTTTCATTTTTACTTAAATGTCCGGCATATTACAAAAACTTTTATTACTTTACTTGGCCCACACTCCATAAATTTACTTCTCTTGTGACTTTTGATCACTGCTAATTGTTTATTCTTTCTTAATGCTGATACCTACTCTGTTCACTGAGAAGTCTATGTTTTGTTCAGTTTTCTTTGTTAATTTGTTTTTAGCGTGAACGTATTATGCAATAACCAAGTTGTACTCGTATTGTGTAGATGAGTTCGTACAGGCTTAGTTGTATCTTATTGGTTTTACTAATGGTCCCATTTAAATGACGCATGCTTGTCAATATAGATGAGTTCGTACAGGCTTAGTTACATCTTATTGGTTTGACTAATGGTCTCATTTAAATGACGCATGCTTGCCAATATAGATGAGTTCGTACAGGCTTAGTT
>ENA-OREC01001905-OREC01001905.1-marine-metagenome-genome-assembly--contig:-NODE-1905-length-11050-cov-11.334275_pt1 | contig 11050 bp, 4 predicted proteins | sample MGYA00248626_ERZ508543 | MGnify/ENA primary metagenome ERZ508543 (study PRJEB26211, sample SAMN05518279) | marine metagenome | isolation source: Puget Sound, Washington, USA | host: Bankia setacea... | reverse complement strand
TTATGGTAGTATCTGTATATGTTAGACTATGAATGATTTATGGTAGTATCTGTATATGTTAGACTATGAATGATTTATCAAAGGCAAGTTGAAATCAAAGTGCATGCCTGTTTAACACATACTTCTTTCTACTGTTAACAACATCTAAAATAGTATAAATATCCTATCATTAGAGATGTAAATTTTGGAATCTTGAATATTACACTTGTTTATGATTGTTTTGTTTAGTTACGCTGTGCCAAACTAAATCATGGAGGGTTTCAGCCCATATAAAACTGTTAATGCTAGGAAACTGTTTGAATATGCATGAAGAATTAGAGGGATCAGAAATGTTTCCAGTTTGCATGTTTTAGAAATTCTAAAATCTATGATACACTGATTATTCTGTAATTAGTTGGTCCATTTTTATTTGATAACCAAACACCCACAACATATTGCCAATAAAGACTATATTTGATAACCAACCACCCACAACATATAGCCAATAAAGACTATATTTGATAACCAAACACCCACAACATATAGCCAATAAAGACTATATTGAGCACTTACCTGATCTGTATTTTGTACTGTTGTTGTGCCTGTGTAATGAATCTGTTCAAGGCATCGTTAGGCTGGTAGAACCCAATCAATATCACCTCTTTATTACCCTCAACCTGGAAAACCAGTCAAGTGACAAATGTTAAGAAAATTACGAGTGATATAATACACATACAGTTTTAGTCAGGGGTGGCGAGATCTGAGTAAATCTTATTTGTCCACGGACAACCAAACCTACAATTCTACTTGTCCATACATAAACTTCCCTAGTCCTTATAGTTTAGACATACTCATACAGCAGGTACGGTATACTAAAATAAACAAAAAACATGCAATACATGTATATCTTAATCTTTAATGCACATAGCGGAACATTGCAAATCATGTGAGAGCTATCGTCTACTGAAGGCAGCACTGGTTGGCAGAGATAGATTCTTTGAGCGTCTGTCGGGTCTCCCCATCACAACATTTTTGAATGACTTCTGTCATCAACTCGGTCTCCTCTAGTTAGGGTTGTTCAGACCCATTGCTAGTATAGCAACTTTCATTTAGATGACTTAAAAAATGCGATACAAGTATTAGATTAAAAACGACAAAGTAAAAGACGATTTGTCACCTGTTTTTTGCGATGTCGCCGCGGTACTTGAATAGAGTCGGGCATACAGACTTTCAAAACTTAGTTGACATAACGGAATGCACGATGCAAAACTTTTCATGATGATCATTATACTTATGCAAAGTAGTTTGTGCAAGTTATTCATTTCCACTCCTATATACATGGTTGACTTTATATAGCTTGGATAACTGAACAACACTTTCTTTCTATAGCTAAGTTACACACACGTCGTGAAGATTTTTTCTGAAGACGGCATGATTCCTGAAACGTAGATATAGTCGTCTTAACGATTAAAAATTAAGAAATTATCAATTGTTAAAACAAAGAGTTCAAGTATCACTGTATGTGTAACAATCGCTGTAATAAACTTGATCATTCCGACCACGTGCATTTTTTGGTCAGGAAAAATGAAGAGGTTTGGATCGTTGTCAAAGGATAAAGCATGTTTTCTTTGTGACAAACATTTTTATAAGATACTAGCGAGATCTATAGGTTGTGAAGAGAATTCAATTACCATTCGTTATGAGTAAATTGTTTTGTGTGTATTACTTCGGAAACAAACGTAAACATCTGTCATTTGCAATTTGCCACTTGCTATTTCGTTCGCTGTTTTGACAAATTTTGATCATTTTCAAACAAAATCAAGTTATATGTGCGTATATATGTACTTGATACGCGTGGGAACAACATTTTTAATTGCAAACAAGGCTCCTTCGCTGTGATTAAGGTCGTCCACGGACAAGTAAAAATGAAAAATGCAGTCGTCCAGATCGCCAAATGAATGACACGGACGGTTGATTTCGCCACCCCTGTTAGTTATAAGTTTTTAATAAAAAAGAATAATGAAAACAACAAACAAATCAGCTTGGGTAGCATATGAGCAGCATCATTGTATCCAGTGTTGGGATGCCCAGCTGAGAAGTGTTGGCTTTATTTTAAACATTAGATCTATGGTAGTTTAATCTTTAACCTAAACCAGTAGATTCTAGCTATACATACCTGCATACAATCTTACAAAATGTTTATGTATATGTACTTATAGCTTGCAAATATTAAATAAAACCTATGGCTAACATTTAAAATGAGACAGTTTTACCTTTGAACATGCTTCAATATGATGGTGAATGATAGGAAAGCCTGCAACTGGGAATAAAGGTTTTGGAATCTCCAGAGATAAGGGTCGAAACCTGGTTCCTGAAAATATAAATGTTATAAAGATGTTAAAACATTCTTTAAAAAAATTGGTAGTAACAAGACGTTATTATTGATAACATGAGATACAAAGACTTAGTGTCAGGTTCCTTTGACTTAATTTATTTGTTACACATTTCTGTCCCTCATACTTTTGTAACTTTAAGGCTGCTTTAAAAGTTTAAGGTATGCTATAAAATATATTAGGATGTTGTGTTTGTTTTCAGTGAAGTCTACTAGCTAAATTTGTAATAAAGGTTAATAGCCTATGTTTGCTTTATTGCCCAAGGCAAAAATAAATGATCCAGCGATGAGACAATTATGTACAAACTGACACTCACTTAATGTGGTGGCATATAAAATTGCTACATTAAATTAGTTTGTGTATTGTAAACAAGTTGGAGGGGAGTAAACTATTTTTAAATATAATAAGAACTTGCAGACTTTGGCTAAAGTTTACTTTATTTTGATTGTTTATAGATGAATTAAGATAGTCAGACAGGCGTGTGCATAAGGTTAAACAAACTTGATTCTGTTCTTTGAGTCTGACAATTATTCATAGTGATGGCATATCATTGTCTATGAGCGTTAGTTAGAATAAAACACCAACAACAAGTCTATAATACTGTGTAAACCAGTTTAAACCATGGTCGTTATTGCATCAGCACTAACGCGTGCATACCTGCACACAGCTACATGTAAATATTTCCAAATAAAGCCAAACCCACTCTTAAAGAAACATACTTTTAATGTGATTTTTTCCTTTTAACATTCAGTGCATTACCTTTCATTGGTCCGCCAATAAGAATGATTGTTTTAAGCATCATGGCTGTCGTACTTCTCTAATGTTAATGAAGAAATAAAAGAAATTATCACGAATATTGGTTTTGACAACTTGTTGTCGTGTACACAGACGATCTTAGCCGTCGAAACGCTTGCATCTAAAGGTGTACGTAAAGACAGCACGTTGTAATAATGGTAATATAACGATTCGCCACGATAACGACTCGCAACAGTTGAAACAGTTTAATAACGATACGCCACAGTGGAACAACGATTCACCACAGGTGTGATAAATATATTTGGTTGGCCTTATGAAATTATTTATATATATTTAATAAGAAATGTTGTTTTCCATCAGTTAAACTCATGTTTATTTACAAACAAACTTTTAAAGGATATATCCAATGTCATTAATTTGACAAACTGCAGCATTTTCTCTGATTAAAGGAATTTTTCGGCAATTATTATTCGTTATGTGGCGAATCGTTAGTAATTCCTTATAATTTAAATTATAATAGTAATGCATGGTAGAAAGTTTCAGCCATGCCACATTCTTTTTTTCGAGATATTATGAAGTAACTAAAACAAAAAGTAACTCAATCACTGAATTAAAACTCGTCTTGACGATTAACTTTAGATTTATTGATACTTGATTATATCACTGCGCAAGAAGAGACCTGAGTGAACTTAACCGTGAACTTGCACCCAAAGCTTAGTTATATAAGTATTCATTCGTATGTGTCTAAACATCAGCTCTAGTCTAGGTCTAATACAGTTTTGGGATCACCCGGTGTGTGCTGTTTATTCGATAGTTACCTGAGAAACCCGGAAACTGGTTTACAATTTTACCACTTTGTTATATAAAGCTATACGTGCCACTATTATAAACGGTGGTTCATTAAGATAGTTCTGTTAAATACGCTGTGTTCATTGTTTAACCAGATAAAGAAAATTAGGACAAGATAAGAACCACATAAAATGGTGTCGAACTTTCTTCTCTTGATTATTATTGTTAGTGGTAAGTCAATAAGTTTTTCCTTTTTATTTTATGATTTTAAGTTGCAAGTTGATAAATCTCAGTTTAATGTTAACACGATGGTTTGTGCGTGTGTGTCTGTGCGCGCGATAAGTACTGTTAAAGACAGTATTTGGTTAAACTGAAACTAGGGGACAGCATGCCAGTAAGGTTCTCTTCTCTAATTGCATCTCCTTTTTCGGCACGGCATAACATTCTACATAGTGATGGTTAATGAAGTATCATAACTTTGTAGTTATAGACATTAACAAACCAACATAAAACAAACGCATTATTGTTCGTGCCAGGTTCAGCTGTATTAGGTGTGCCAACTAAAGATACTCCATGTGGGCCCACTTTCTGCAAGAGAGACCCGTGCAATGGTGTTGACGTTACCGTTAGCTGCTCCAACTATCCGGGTGCAGAATGCAGGTATAACTGATAACTTGACATGTAGTTCACAGGTAAATAGATCACTTGATACATTAAGCATAGCAGATGCAATACTGTCAATACGTTTTCATCATCAGAGGTAGCTACATTTTCTGTACGTCTACTTAATACCATCACCTTTCCATGTATACTCTTTGCTCACCAACTCTTCCAGTCTTATGTTCTTCTCTTTCCTTTGTCGTGGTCGGTGCCGCCGCCACCAGCACCACCACCATCATCCTCATCCTCGTCGTCGTCATCATCATCACTATTACCACCACCACCACCACCACAATCGATATCACCACCGCCACCACCAACATCATCAAGAACACTTGTACATTATGTTCTTCTGTTCTTATAATATTGTATTTTGTTTAATTTGTTTTCAGGTCCAACTATTGTAACGGTTGCTGGGCGGAGTTCTGGAAACATGACATCATAATCACAGACTGTATAGACTTACAAACCGTCGGATAGACAACTTTGCAGCTTTTTTACCATCGTTTTCATGAATGAGGTTCACCCATTTGTCAAAGAACCACCTGACCTACGAGATGACGTTATGATAACAAATGTGGAAATCAAATCAAAGGTTGTTAATTATAATAGATGTTTGACTGAAATAACTTTTTGTTTTACACCTTTAAGGGGTTTTAAAAATGGTGACCTTGTTTTGTTTATATTGTTGTTTGAAGAGCGTTTACCTTACCATATAACATATAACCGTTTGATATCACGATTCAACATGTAGAAACAACATGAGGATATCAACAGTTGCTTGAATATCTCTCTTTGTCATTTTGATTCACACTCCTCATAAAATACTTAAAAACAAACGTTGTGTTTTGTGTCCTTTCATCTTCGCACATGGCCCGTCTGTTATATGTAATAAATAAAGGTTAAACAATGTAAGTGTTAATTGTTACTGATAGTGTATAAACGGTCGAATGAGACGAGATTCTTTTTACAGAATACTTTAAAGACACCCTTGAATTCGATATTGAGTCAGGTACATGTATAGGAGCACATAGTTTCGGACAAAATAGGCAGGTTTATATGAACTAGGTAATTAGGTCCTGCTTGCTATTTAGACCACGTTGTGTCGGTCTCATGGATGGTCTTATTTGCTTAACGGTCTTAACATAATATAGGTTTGAAAACTGAACGTCGCTGTTTCACAATATGTTGATATGGAGGGCAGACGTTTTAAAATTGCTGAAGTGTGTAGATTGTTTGTGGGTTCGTATTTCAGATGTGTCATTGTACTGTTAACCCATTATCGTAGGTTCATTTACGTTTCTCAAAGGACACAGTGTACCTTTTTACCTCTGACAATGTTTCATATGAGGAAAGTAATGAACAGTGCGTCTACTTATTTACCTTGATTAACGATGGTTGTCATGTAAGTAAGTATTTCTGTCTGATTAAGGATAATATACTTTTGTAATTATACCCATATATGTATTGTTTAGGTACAAGTACATGTATGTAAATAAACGCTGAACAAGGCTCTATTCTGTATCCCGGTAACTCTAATTATCAACGGTATACCTTCTTTGAAGTTTGTGTGTATCGCGAGCTTTTATACATTAACATTGAACAATTCTGAGTTACTCTGATTCTGAGATATATTTGTAACGACTGATCCATTTGTATTCATTCTACTCAGACTAAACTATAGTACGTATTGAAGAGGACCAACTACTCTGGTTAGAGAGGGTTCCAATTCATGTTACTTTTGATACGTATAAGATAGGGTTTCTCCTCGAACACAAGTAAATGCAGTGATTAAAGAAAAATATCGAGGAGCGTCATTAATTCAAGCCTAATTGCTGATAAGCCATCACTAGTTCTGTTTTAGTATGCATTATCTTTTTCCAGGTGAAAATAATAACATCACATATTATTTTATTCGCTACGAAGTCGTCAACGGTGTAATTATAAAAAATAGTAATCATTAATTACCATGAATCTATCATTTTTTTTCAACTATGTGTCCTTAACAATAAGGCTCATGCTGTACATTAAGTGCAATGTTATAATGTAACGTTCGACCATTGGATTGACCGTTGTGTGTGCATACATATATATTACTTTTATCCCATTCAAGTTTCATATACATATAAAGCCACGTGGTTCTAACTATAGTAATGCAACACCACACACTTATCTTTGTCACGTAAAGTATGAAACATGTAGTTTGGTTTGGTTTGGTTTGGTTATGTCATTTATTTTTCTATTGTTGTTGTTGTTGTTGATGTTGTTGTTGTTTTTTTGTATATAACGAGGGAACTTTTATGTCATACCTGCCATACGAAATTTAGTGTTTATTTGTATTCATTTATTTCAGTTCGAAACGAGCTCGAATCTGTTCCAATACCCCACATGACATGTACACGTTTCTCGCGAAATGAAACAACACTTGTAGTGTCTAAGACAACAAAAGAAAAAAAAAACACAAACACACTCAAAATAAAACAAACATAACACAACAGCATGTGAGTATTTTAGGAGAGTAGTGTAATAGTCATACTGTGTGAAATAAAAATATAGATAAGTATATAAAGAGGGAAGAGGGCATTGTCCATTTTATATTCATTTAGCCTATTTCACGCTCGCTGGATGATTTTATAGCGTTAGTTGTACCAGTAAAAGCATGTTTGCAATGTGGTATACTAGTTAGTGTCCTTGTGTTCACTATAACGGACGTGAGAGTCAGGAGTTCTGCCGTTCTTCTAAAGAATTTACCGGATAAAAATAACGGAAACTGTCGTAAATTGCCGAAATGGTTTCTGTGAAATAACAAATGCTTTTGATATAATCTAGCCGAACCATATCCGCTCGTACACCGTAGATTGTCGAGGATTAGTGAGAATGAGGAGCGATCCATCAGTCTAGAGAAACTACATGCTACTTTTATGTCGATTGCTCTTCAAATGTGGAATCAAAATGAGAGTTGAGAATGGATTAAAGCGGCGATTTTATGAGAACAACGATTTTTGACAGATTAAGTGATAACCTCATTAAATTAATTGAACTGGGGAAAAGTAAGTAAACTTTATTCAAGCGCAAAAAAAGAACAAACTCGACAACAAAAACAAACACACACACACGCACGCACGCACGCACGCACGCACACACGCACACACACACGCAACCAAAAGACCACCACAAAATAGAAAATCACTTAAAATTACAGGTTATTGCATAGATCAAAATGCCTTTGTTTTCATAAACATCGACATCTGATTGCCCTAGTACTTTTATTGTATACAATGTAGACGAGTTAAGTGGCACCAACAAATAAAGTAGAACGTTTGATTTAAATCTGCAACCTTTATGTCATGAACTAACAATTGTAGATCGTTAATTGTTCTTTCAAGTTCATAATTATTGGACCACAAAAAAGCGCATATAAGTAGGGTATGTCATTTGGTTAAACTATTTACTTTAAGTTCTTTACTGATAAACCGTGACTATAAAACACGATCATGTATACGTGTACCTCGAATTAACTGTCCATAACGAAAACGACGAGAAACAAATAGAGCGTCATAGGTATATAGGTATAATCTCATGTTCATAATAGGTTCGCTTGCTTTTAAACTTATGACATGTAGTGCAATGAATGAATCCTGTTTCGAATTATAGGACAAACCCATTGTGAATTCGTTATTAAATCAACTCCTTAACGTACGTCATTCAAAAGTGCAGCAGAAATTTACGAGGAAACACGATATTTAACGAAAGTGCGTGCGGTAAACTTCGGCACACTCGGTAGTAACCGTACAAGTGTTTCGTGAAAGCATTTAACCGATTAGTTACGATTACAACCGAGAACCATCAAGAGGTAATCGATTTTTTGGACAAGAATTTCATTTATTGGAGCATATCTTTGAATTTGGATTTAAAACAATTCTGGACTATAACTTTGGATACGAGAGGGAAATAGTTTTACAGGTAAATTTAGTTTAGATGTGTTACTTTAGATACATTTCCCCCATACATCATCTAGGTTTGTGAAACGTTTAATATGGTATTGTTTTATTTTTGATATTAGTTTTCATATGCAGATCTACAATATGTGAGCATGTTATTTAGATGGAAGAAAAATCATTTAAAAATAACATGTTTTTCTCCAAATTCACTGTACTTTAAAAATGAATTACTGAGTTTGTGAGAGAAAAACTAATGAAAAGATAGTTAAGGCAAACAAATAAACTAGCAATTGAAGCAATGACCGGTGAACTTTGAAAACTTGGGACATGAAGAAAGAATGCGTGTAAGAAGACTATGTTCATGGGTGAATAATTGAATGAGTAAAGTAATTGATTCAATAAACTAACTAACAAACAAAGCCACAAATACAATGAACATAACGAATACATTTTAGTTATAACTAATTTGTGGGTTATATATTGTATTAAGATTTTCCTTGTCCGAGTATGACACAGTGCAAGGTAAACTAAACTGCTTCATGTAGGATTAACAACTGCATCAAGCTGCTTAGACATGGCCATATTTCATCTCAGTGAAGAGTAACATCATGTACACTATGCAAACACAACAACAACGAATACAACACCAGTTACGTATCCGCACTCGTTGTTGCTAAGTACATGTATAAAAATAGATATGTTTTAGATTAGTAAGTCCATCTCAAATTGGGTGAAGAATCTATCTATCTATCATCATTTTAATTTGAACAAAGGTACATTGCGATCGGTATTCTCGAACTCGTGTGTAATTCGTGAGATTATATATTGAACTTTTTATAGTGTATGTATGTATTTACGTTTGTGGTATTCAGCACTTTCAATGACAGTTCACTTATGTACGTGCAAAACTTCAATTTATAGTATTAGACGTGCAACGCAAATAGATTTCCAAAGATGAACTAATGTAGCTTACAAAAACCACGGTACATATCAAATCGCTGCATTCCACCAGTTCAATAACGTTGCGGTTTAAGTTTCCAAATCAGTTGGTATTCAATTTAAAGCTTTATGAAATGAGTTTAGGTAAATTTATGATTAACGAGCTTGAAAGAAAATGCAGGTCATATTAGCGGCCGTATCTAAATTTTGAGTAGTTCAATAGTAGAGCGTATCTGTACTTCTATGCTTGTACAAGTTGTTTTTCTCTCTCTCAATATCAGTCCTTGTATATTAATAATGCAGTTTGAATGTATGCCTTTAATTGGTTTTGATTTGTATGTATGATATGTCCCACTTAATGGTGCTCTCAAGTTCACATGTACATGCACGTATAGTGTTGGATAATATATGTGTTCGTGTGTACATTTATAATTCACCAGACCAGAACAGAACAGAACAGATATTTTATTTTAGCACGCATACAAAGTACATAGTCACAATACAATATATATACATTAGTCACGTTTGGTATATGCTACACAGCGATAAGTCGTATGCTTGTCTTAGAGATAATAATAGTGTATGTATATTTTTTAAAGAAAACAACAAAACACACACCCAGGTATTCTAACGTTTTTTGTAGGACGATGTAATTTATGTATAAGTCTTCAAAAACAGTTCTGTTCTGTTCTATTATGTTCCTACCCATTTTTTATTGCGTAGGAAGCTATAAAACTGACCATTTGTTTCGGATACACAGTCGATCATAATTACTTTGACCGACGGCTAAAAATCTCGACCGCCGACAAAACAATTTAATGAACTTCGTATTATCCTTATCGAAGTACAAAATCTTTTATTGTAGGGATGAATGGCAGAATGTTCTATCGGCTTCCTTATTTAACATCACTTAAAACTGTATCGCTTTAACTTGACATGGCTTAACATAGACAATGCTAAATGCAGAAAGTTAGAAAACCCGATTTTAGAAGAATTGTATTATCACATCAAAACAACCACTTTGGTAAATCTAAATCTGTATTGAAAAGAAATCAAAAGTTTGTTTGTGTTTGAATTAAAACCAATTTGAAAAGAACGGTCTGAAGTTGGAGACCTCTAAGAATTTAATGACTATGTTTGCATTTATATTACGCTTTAGTTCAAATATTCAATATAATGTTTGGCTCTTTAACCATGCTTTATTCACAGCTGGATTTAAAATGTGTGAATACCATGTCAACAAAGTGCGACCACATATCAAAGCATATCAAGCTGTCCAGTTTTAAAACAAATCCACTAACATGTTTTACCAACATTGTCAAGATGTAGAGTTTCGCTGTTGTGTTTATGTTCGTCATTGCACCGACTATACAAGTATTTATATGTTGTTCTGTTACTTAAATTTGTTTTGTTTATTACTAATGTTTTTATGAGGATGTTTTTGTTGATTTTTGTTGACTTGTTTTTTTGTATTAGAAAGTTTCTCCTGTTCAATAATCTATAATCTAACGTGCGCTACTCTTTTCCTGTATATGGCCTATTACAACCAGGCGCGTAGCTACATGTATGCAAAGTACGCACCTGCGTACACAT
>ENA-OREC01001904-OREC01001904.1-marine-metagenome-genome-assembly--contig:-NODE-1904-length-11051-cov-12.504465_pt1 | contig 11051 bp, 2 predicted proteins | sample MGYA00248626_ERZ508543 | MGnify/ENA primary metagenome ERZ508543 (study PRJEB26211, sample SAMN05518279) | marine metagenome | isolation source: Puget Sound, Washington, USA | host: Bankia setacea... | reverse complement strand
CATGTACTAGTCATTATCTATATACTTCATGTACTAGTCATTATCTATATACTTCATGTACTAGTCATTATCTATATCTCCTATTCACGTGTAATAATAGTTTCTGTTGTTTTTGTATTTTCAGAATTTATGAGGAAAAGAAAGCACAGAAATGACGATATCGAAGAACAAAGACCCGTTAAATCGTTGAAGTTATAAGGACTATGTTAATTTATTTATTTGTAAGTATTGGTTTATCTCATATTGCTACAATTATATATCATATTTCATGGGTTGTTTTCCAAACGCATGCCACATAACAACACTGGGGAAGAGTTCATAATAGTTACGTAGTGTTGGCTTTTAAAACGTTTTCTTAAACACGTAGATCTATTTTGTTTTAAACTTTCGACAAAGTTCTCCTTTAGCTAAGGCCAAATTATCGAACACTTCTAAACTCTACAAGGAGAGACTCTACGCTTTTTTGTTTCGTAGTTTGTTTTGTTCACTCTACCGTTCGGCCCTGTACAACAACCGTACATACAGTCTAAAACCTAGGAGTAAAGCTAGATAACACTTGAAAACTCTACCTGTCGTGCGTATTTCTGTTTATATACATTCGCATAAAACTCGGCGTATACACCGATTTACGCTCAGAGCAGTTGTAAAAATTTGCATAAAGCTCTCTCTGCCCGGGGGCGTGTGAAATTGATAACGAGTTAGTGACGTTGTCGAGGTAACTGGCGCGTAAATCTATTTATAGACTACTCATACTGCAGTAAACCGGGCCACGTGGAGTGGATCGTAGTACAGCCATATTTGGTAACATTAAGATTACACTACGCCACACACTCGTGGGAATAGACATAACACTTTACAAACGTAGTTTTTGGCAGTTGTAAACCACAAATTTAACCCAGTACGTTGTGCTGAAACTGTAAACTTGAATCTACCCCTCATTTTGTAATCGGTTGCATAGTAACATTATTAAACTTTGTACATTTCAGCTTACCAAACCAAGTGCTAGCCGTATTGGTGAATTTGGTGCCCCTGAGTCCAGTAGACGTTCAGTGTTTGCATCAGCAGAGTTAAAACATGTTTAACACAGACTTACCAAACTCTTGTGAATACTTTGGTTGCTACTCAGTGATGATCTCAGCACGTGCTGGCAGTGGTTACCATGCCAACGGCTAACAATGGATTGTGATACAAAAGGAACCCAACCCCGGGGTGACTTGTCCATGTAATGGATTGAACGTTAGAAAACCGGAGACAAGGATTTATACACATGTGGAACTATTTGAATGCGTGTAAACAGTTCATGATTTATACAGAGGACATATAATTCAACTCATTGCAAAAAAACATACACAGAAACAAGTTATAGACAGATCTCAGTCATCGTGTTTCTCTCATCATCCAGGTAGTTGTTCATTGAGAGTCTTTGTCAGGTATAGTTTACCTTGAGGGCCTGGACTTGTTTAAAAAACGAGATGCATTATTGACAGCTCAGTGATGTATTACATTACCTATACCTCGCCACAGGGCAGTTGTAAAAACTAAAAATTAACTTGACCGTTTTCTTATCAAATCTAAACATTGTGTTTCATTAGTAAAACAAAGTGTTAGAACTCATCTGTACAGCATTCTAGTGGTTCATATCTTGCCAATAATCACAGATTGTTATCAGGCCATTATCATGTATACATGTGTAATATTAATTAAGTGACATAATGTAATAACAGATTTATCTATACATCTGTCATATATTTTCATCATAACATGTAATAGGGCTTCATGTGTCCAAACGTGTTATTTTGATAGATCTAGGAATTTGTTTTAAATAATTTTGCAGTTTTGGCCTCAAAGGTCACTGTGTAGAGTTTAAACATTTTAGTCACCCGACTGTGTTCCATTATTACCATTTCAGGGTTTTACAACAATCTATGCATGCATAGCAACACATACCCAACAATTCTTGTGTCATAGCGGCCATTTGTTGAATTAGAATAAGTTGCATACTGCTAGGTATAGTGCTACACTCGTTTATGGAATAGATGTACACACTACAATATTTCATAAAGGATGATGTTGGCTACATACTTAACATACTTGTACTTTGTTCTAATAGACATTTGACAAGCCTTACCAAGTAAATGTACGATGTGGTGTACTTGCTCTCCATGTCATAGTTTGTGTTACCAAAGCTGCTTTCAAAAGACTTGTTGACTTTAACTGGTGTTGTTTTGTCGCCAGATTTAAAAGCTCTGCTGATTATTTTGCTAATGAGATGTCTATTATAGAGAAGGTATGTTAGAATGCTAACGTATGTAGTGTGATGAACTGCATTAAGATATGGCACCAACAGCTGAGTTTTGTTTAGCCAGCATTTATCACAGTAAGGTTTAACTTGTTACAATAATGTTGCATCTATTTTTTCTCTTTTCTCTTTCACTTTGATGTATTTCTTCTTAGCATTTCATGTGTCGTGTCATTGGTGCAATTTTTATTTCAGCATTTGTGCATTCCTAATATTAATAATTGTACATTCAAAACTATTGTATAATATTTGTACTGTAACTTACATTGGAGTGCAACAATGCTTCATTCATTTATATACTACATTTGTAACAGGTTAGCGGTGGATATAAGGAAAGCCTTGGTGACCACGTATATAGGTATCATGCAGTTGTTTACATGTGATTACCTCTTGTATGCATCAATGTTTACCAGGCTAAAGCACAAGTACAACACACTGCATGTATATCTATATAAACAAACTGCTGTCCTATAGTCTGTCTGTAAATCCCACACAGTATGGCATATTTTGATATGTATATTCTCCCGCTGTGCCCAGCATTAGCCTGAGTTTATTATTTATAGGGAATTATTTAATGTTCAGCATCCAATCAATTTCCATGTTAGTTTAAAAAATGCTTCTCGCTTGCAAAGTATTTTGGAATTTAATCCTTGAAATGATCGATGACATAATATAAAACAAAATTCATTATTTCATTTACAGCTTATATAAATGCATTTAACACAATGTACTCTAATTCTAGTACTTTTGTAATGAAATTTCAACATCAGCTGCTAACTATTGTCATTTTTTATTCCTTTATTTCATGATTTAGTTCTCTATTAATGTGCATGAATTTCTAGCATTATCACAGGTGAAAACCTATACACATACAAGTCAGGCAATGTGGTTTAGTTGTACTGCAATGGAAGGCACTTGTTTAATTAATACCCATTGTTTCTGGGGTGGTTAACTATTTGTCGTACATTATGATAAGGCCACGTGTTAGTATGTATAGTTACATCGTTGACGTACAAACTGTATTAGTTTAACCAGTGAAATGTATTCTCTCATTTCAGAAACTTTAATGAAACAAAACTCTGGTTGTAATTATTTGGAATTGTGCAATGTGTAGTAAACCCTCTGCTCTATTGTTGCGCTGGGTTAACTTGTTGATCTCAAAAGTTATTTAATTTGAAATTATTAGCTACTATTTCTGTAATTGCATGTGTAAATAAAATACACATAGTGTATTATTATACGAAAGACTTTATTTATTATTTATATTTGTTTGATGTCACCACTACATTGGTTGATTATAAGCAAGCAGTTAAGATAAGGGCAGTGCTATTGGTACACAGTACATACACAGTGCTGGTTTCTGTATAAGTGAGTAGTGTATCTACTCACAATCCACCATGAATCACTCTGTACTGTCTTGCCCTCACTCATCTTGCCAAAGGACATTTACGTTCAGTAAATCCATTATCGAGAAAAGCAATCATGATCAACACATACACGACTTGACACATTACATTTGTGTGTACGCGTATATAAAGTACACTTGTTTTACATAATTGGGCATGTGTTGTTGATATTTAAGATCTCAGTTTAGCCAAGATGGCTGACAGGGACTTCCGTTGCTACCCAACGCATTGTCCTTGACCTTTGGTACCTAGTTACAGAGTGAATAAGTGGTATTCTCACTCGTGTATGTTGCCTTTCTATATGTTATTGTCACAGTTATTATAAAACTGTAAAGTGTGCATGAATGATGAAGAAGGCATTCTATTACGTTTATTATGCTAGAATTATCTACACAAAATAAGATGAAAAATAAATACTTAAAATAAAGATACTTGTGTTTTTGTCGTGTTTTGTCATATAACACCTACGCATGCATACTTAACAATATATACACACTTCTGTGTCGAGACAACACATGGTATATCATGGATTGAATGAAAAAAAAACCACAACGAAACAAATACATGACTACATGCAAACTAAGTCATGCACGTTTTAAAAGACATGACTCAGTTCACAGTTGATTTCAGTTTACCGGGAATACATGCAACCCAACTACAAATAAGTGCTGTGTTTTGTGTGCCTTTTCAGTTGGCAAATAAAACGGACAGAGTCAAATATAATTTTACTAGTAAATATTTTTAATTAGTTTTACTTTGCCCGAGTGGCATTTCGTTCACGTATAACCCTCATTTCTGTACACAATCACATAAAACCATGCATTATACCTCAAACACATTCTTCATATTCTCAAAGATTCCAGACACGATCGATACATCTGGCCGCTAGCAGACTCATCAATCACGTGACGGCCAGTCTATCACGTGACCATGTCATAATGGCGTCCAAATGTTTGGAATCCCACGGACCGTAGCCTCAAACATCTCAGCTATTCATATGCACGTGTGCATTTGATCAAAGTACAGTTCTAGAGGTACTAAATTATGATAGGTGCGTGAAAAATAAACAGTTTATCCATTATGAGCCCCGCAGGCAGCCAGCCAGAAAATGCTTATAAGTGAAAAGAAGACATTAACAGGTGATGTTTTTGAGAGGATGTCAGTTTGGTGTTATCAGTTGAAATGTAGGCTATTTGGACATATCCGTGTCCTGCCATCACTCGGCGTACAGATAAGCCAACGTGTTTATGTTGCTCCTTTTCTCTCCTTCTTTCCACCCAGATGAGTACAAGATGTCAAAACTTGTGTATAAGTAGCTGGACCAAATAACATACCCGCCTATCCGCACATAACTGACACACGTATCATAAAACTCATCTATTTTTGCCTGTATACAAGTTCAAGGAATGTTTTAATGTTGTGTATGTTTTCTTTTAGGGATTCTTCCCATATCAAACTAGACATCTACCTGACAAGGGAAAGCCCACCTGTCAAACTCCACCTGTGTCTGTTTTTTGTATGTACATATCTACAGGCACAAGTGTTAGTTGACAATCTTACAAAAACATGGATATAAAAAAGTTCATTACTTTTTTTATTAAAATCGACACCGAGTTTTCTTGCTGTAGTTAAGCTAGTTACTCATGCACAGTGCAAGAAAACTATAATATGAAATAGGTATTCTGCCTAGACTATAATAGCGCTTAAAACATGATTCAATAACTATGTTAATTATAAGACAGTATTTAACCAAATTACCCGCCTGTGGAATATCTGGTGAAAACTTTGCTGTTACACTTATGTATACGTACATCTTTGTGACAACTAGTTGATTAACTAAACCAGACAAAGCAGAACGTTCCCAGAGTATTTAGAAGTTGAGTCTATGCTGTCAATAGTAGTAGTTCTTAGTTCCAGCCACCAGGCACACGTGGGCGCAGCGTAACTACTTACAATGATAAAACTGTAAAAGGCTCGACAAAGGAGCACAAAGATGATGTCCAAGGTCATGATTTGTCAGTAAAACAAAGTGGTGTCGTGTCAACAACAAAATTGCTTGTCCTTTGCTCCCCTGCTGACCACAGCCTCGTAAATCATGGCCGCAAATCTGGACTTATGTCGGCTGATAGTAAATTACACTACTTCCACTAAATTTGTTAATGAGTACAAATACCAAGTAAAATTTATGTGTTACTGGTAAACGGTCATAATTCAAGTAAGATGACCCATCGCCTTAATCGACATAAGCCATTTGTAGTCATACCAGATTGCAGAGTAAATGTAGCTGAATAAAACAGAGTACAAAAGCTTGAAAGTATACTTTTTTGTCCTTTTGTTTGGTTTCTAGATTTAAATATATGGCCAGACAGTTTTATTAAGTTGTGCCGTTCTTCATACCCTTTTCTGTCACTAAATATGGCAAAAAACATGATCTAAAAGCTTCTTAACTGTGCAATTAACAGTAATTAAGGACAGGACTAAACTGTTACCTACCTAAACCTCCCATTGGCGTGTGGTCCTGATTTCAATAGAGACAAGTTGTGGTCTACTGAAACGTCAACAGCAATTAGCATCGGCCAGTGTTATAGCGTTTAGTGGTCAGCGCCGTGTCCATCGAAGTCCCGTAATTGGCCATAACGTCACTGTCCGAGAGTCCAGTCTGATAAGATGATTGCGACAGTAAGTGGTCATTCTCAGGGCACCTTGGTCTTCAAACAGGACCACATCAAACGGTCGCCCAGCTACATAACATTAAATATACACTCTTGGCTCTCCAACGATAACACAATTTGTGGATAAAACATGCGACAAAGATATATTTTGATAAAATACTATCAAAAATTGTGATCCAGAAGTCATAATACAACTTCAGTGTGCTGGCGAAGAATCCTTTTGCGTTTTCTTTTTCATTTCCGATTAAAAAAGGGTCCCACTTTTTATAAAATCTGCATCATTTGTGTACTCTGTCCACTTTATACAGATTTTAACTATATAGACACAAGGGAGTCCATAAAGCGGATAGTATTTATACAATTTCTATAAAAAAAAAACACACACAAATCACTGTAACGTGCATGAATGTACGTCACCCATGTGGTAACTGTTAAATACAAATCCCAGACCAGGTCCACCATATATTAACCAAGAACAATGATAGTGTTTTGTCCATTAACAATATTGCTTTATATCTTAGGAGCACACACTTAACCCAAATATTAGCAAACTATTGTACATGTAGTTCATATCTTACAATTATCAATTCTGCCCTTGTAAACAGTCTTCTGTAACGTTCAGATGTGAAGGATTCTGGTGACGGAAATATTCTCTCAGGGCAACTATAGTTTCGGTTTAGAGTAATTGTATCGTTCTTTATGCTCATTAGTTGTGCTTGCAATCAGGAAATTTAGGAACATTAACACTGAACATGTATATCGTGAATTGTGGTGTACATGTAGTAATTGCTGACTTGTAGTTTTGTTTCTGCTACATGTTCTACGGTGTTTCATTACAGCTGCATTATTCACTGACTGACTGATTCTTTTTCTAATGTGTTTAACTTTTCTTTTGGTACCAGCCATACAAATGCGGTGACAAGACTAGTGAATTTGATTTAAATAAGCCTTCGCATGTTATGTACGAGCTCTTACCAAGTGAACGACCTCGTTGTGATTTCAGAAATAAGTGTAACCATATATAGTTCCACCGCATTATCAGTTTCAAGGAACGTGTTCCATTGTGGCTCTTTACTTGGTGCTTTAAGTGGGAAATCCGCCCTCTTTCACAAAATCGATTGCGTAGGCATATCATTGTAAATATGATTGTCTGTCATGAAAGGAATTACCATTACTTGGTCGTATATGTATACAAGGAGCAGCTGAAAAGTACACCCATAAACTTCTATTGTTTCATTTTAGAAATGGCTCCTGCTTAACGACGTCTATCTGTATGACACTATGACCATACTTTGCATACTTGTAATGTAACTCGTATAACTTGTACCCTCATTTGCACGAACAACAACTTTCTGACTCCTGAAAAAATGGACATAAGGTCAACAGTAACAGTATTTTAAACAGTGGTTCGGGAAATAGCTCGTGACGCTAATGACACTTGTACAGGTGGACGTTCGACTTACCACATACATTATACTGAAGTAGACAAATGGAGATACAGTAAGGATTTGGAAAAATACCAAATAGGCAAATGTCCAGCCAGACCTTTCCTGTAAAAAATCGCTTTGATACATGTAACTAAAGCAGGTAAAAGTGACATCTTGGTTTGGAAAAAACCCTAATAAAACTAATCGTTGGATTGTGTTTGCCAACACCTAAAGCAAAAACCTATACATATCACTTATTCTCAGCACTGAATCATTTAGCCGTGGACTTAGGCGTGCGGTGTGATTCAACTGTAGAAGACCAGTTTAAGATTTCGCATTCCAAGTGCACATTCAAAACAGTAAACACACATATTAACAGAATGACCATTACGCCTCTAGTCTAAGACATATGACTTGTTGTAGAGGAGGAAGGGAAATCAAAACAAGTTTACGGATTGAGAAACAAATTCATAGACAAACAAAACTATAGAGTTCAGGAGACAAAGTTCGGGATGGTAAACACATCACTTGTGAAGGGGATTTTAAACACATTCCATTCACATGTAGATTTGAAGGATATCCGAAAATGAGTCATACACGGAAATCAAACAATTTGCTTAAACCGATCGGCGAAAAGAAAGCTGTTTCTACATTCAATTAGGACGAGACTCAGATAGACGGGTTTGGTTCATCCTTCGGTATCTAGATATAATAATTTAAATCACTCACATTTGCAATTAGATTATATATTATAGCGCATACATAGTACATCACGAATACCTGTCAATGTGACATTTAAATCATTCACAGAGCATAATTCAATAAAACAGATTAGAGACAAGATTGGACTGAGCGTATTTTCGTGGACTTAAAATAGCGCTGTGTTAATGTCAAACTTGTAAATAACGAGCATTTTAAGATCACCCACAAATCTGATATATGTACAGTTATATTGTGAGATATTTCATCTATCAATTTAATTCTTTCATATCAGATAAATGGAGACGTAAACTTTATTCTACCGCACATACGTCGTAACGTCGATTTTGAGTGAACGTCGCGACCAGATTTGCGATACCGTTTACGAGTATATACGTCGCACATTTAAATGACGTCACGGCTCGTAACCAGCAACAGAAAATATACAAACAAAAAAAGAGTCAGTGCAGTTAAGAAAAGGGTTTGCACCGTCGCCATAAACAATGTTTACAACTGTAATTATAAGGTACTATATACTGTCGCAAATATCAAAATAACATATCAATTTGTTAGGTCGTATATTGACATTGCCTTAACAGCCCGCCTTACTTTTGTCTTGTGATGAATAACGAATGTGTGTGTTTACTACAGCGCTGATGCTGATGACAACGTCGCTGTTATTGTTGACGATAATATATCTAAACGGGTGATGATGATGAAGATTGTGAAACCAATCATTTATCTAGCCAGATGTTAGAACATATAACAGCCAATTTATCAAACAATAAACGTTATACATAGTGATGCACCTTACTCACTTTATAAGAGTAAACAAATAAGTCCAATGTTAACATAAAGCATAGCGTAGTTGTCAAGCGGACAGTTTTCAAATGGTATACTAGCAGTTGCACCCTTCGACGGTTGAATGGAAAAAAACGTAAATATATATGAAAAAGAAGGCAGGTATTTCCGTTTTCCGTTTAACATACTTGTTGTAAAGTGAATCGAGTGAGTATGTCAGCAAACTTCCAGTGTTTGTAGATGAGTGTCAGCGGTGTGGTTAGTGGACTGTGAAACTAGGTGTTGAAATAAAGCTTTATCGTGGTGAATATTTCTTTGAAAAAACCCCAATCAGAAACAAATTCAATAATGGAAATCCTTCTCTCAATGTAAACGATGGCGACATCGATGATGATGACGATGGCGATGACGATGACGATCACGATGATGATGATGATGTGTTATTGCCTGTGCGTAGAAAAGCAAACGGAAACAGCTTTTTGCCTTGAAAGGAACGTAAACAATATTGCACATTTACACTTATAATATAACACGTCTCCATTAGTCTTACATACCAGCTAATGTAGCAAGTAATTGTCACTCAGTATGTCACTATTATTGTCATGTTAAAATGTTTTTTTTATCCTGTTTGACTATAATATGTCTAAATGTTTGCAACCACACCGAATACATGTCTCGACCGGACCAGCTTCCCTGTCATAGATTAAACGTCTGCTTAAGTATACTATTTATTGTTTTTTTTTGGGCGTATGCTTGAAGATGTGCTGTTTTCTCACTTTTCAGTTATGGATACACTCATAATACCATAGCGCTTAGGGAGATGTGAAACTCAATATCCGCACAGTATAGCGTCATTAGATACATATTGTACATACTTCAGATTCTATAGGACATTAAACTGTGCAAACTTCCTTTTCTTTTTGTCATACCCTTACATACATTTACAGTTCGATGCAGGACAGTGGGACATCTAATACTGCACCCTGTTTGATGCAGTGTTAATGCAGAACTAAACAACTTATCTTTAACACCATGAGTTGAATGGACACTTGTCGTAACTGTATATAAGATAAGAAAACAGGTACAACAGTTTTCAGTTTCACCCTCGACATACTGCACGACGAGTACGCTAATGCCTGAAGCACGTGTTATATTCCTGAAGAGTTAACACATCCCCACTAGTATATCTCTAGATGCTAGTGGACAAGACATAGCCGCTCATGCTTACACGTGCATCACCACTTCCATTGCTACATTTGTATATATACTACAATGAAGGTCCGCGAACAAGACCGGCTTCGGGATCGACAAAACGTGGTCTTAACAGCGAATATGTCTTAATAGCGATGCTCAAAATAAAAAAATGTTTCCGACCAGCAATAGGTGGTCTTAATAGCGAATCGGTGCTTATATTGAATGGCCTTAATAGCGGGTCGGTGCTTATATTGAATGGCCTTAATAGCGGATCGGTGCTTATATTGAATGGTCTTAATAGCGGGTCGGTGCTTATATTGAATGGTCTTAATAGCGGATTGGTCCTTATATTGAATGGCCTTAATAGCGGATCGGTGCTTATATTGAATGGCCTTAATAGCGGGTCGGTGCTTATATTGAATGGCCTTAATAGCGGATTGGTGCTTATATTGAATGGCCTTAATAGCGGATTGGTGCTTATATTGAATGGCCTTAATAGCGGATCGGTGCTTATATTGAATGGCCTTAATAGCGGGTCGGTGCTTATATTGAA
>ENA-OREC01001903-OREC01001903.1-marine-metagenome-genome-assembly--contig:-NODE-1903-length-11053-cov-13.250638_pt1 | contig 11053 bp, 3 predicted proteins | sample MGYA00248626_ERZ508543 | MGnify/ENA primary metagenome ERZ508543 (study PRJEB26211, sample SAMN05518279) | marine metagenome | isolation source: Puget Sound, Washington, USA | host: Bankia setacea... | reverse complement strand
AGCATGTACCTGTATGTCTTGTACAACAGCATGTACCTGTATGTCTTGTACAACAGCATGTACCCGTATGTCTTGTAAAACAGTCTAGTTTAGTTTACACTAAATATATGAACTGATTCAGAAGTTTGAGAAGCTCATATGTTGGGTTGTGAAATTAGACATTTGCAGATAAAATATATTTAGGAAACCCGTTCTAATTTATCTTAGCCCGATCGTGAAAGAAGCACTTCTGAAGAGTTGGTTAATATACTATTGTACCACATTCATGTTAGCTATCATAAGAATTGCTTGATACTTGATGACAGTCATACATCGTTAATATTCATGTAGAGCAACATTAGTTAAATAATCTAAATAAAGAAACCACAGAACATATCCACGTTTCTTGTTTAGTTACATTGACAAAGGTTGTCTGGATGACAAGGTCAAAACGGAAGAAGTCAATCTGAAACATTCGACTTTCACACTTCAGTACCACGTGATGCTTTAAAAGACAAATACTCATAGACGAAGCCAATGGTGCATGCATAAAAACGTTCCACAACGACGAATGTGGTGTTATATGTATTATGTATACACATACGTTTTATTGGTGTGCTTACATAAAGTTAACCAACATCACACTCTGAACATACTTTACAACAAACTGAATAACTGAAATACTAGTAAGAGATGATTTGTCATGGTAGAAGAAGAGCAAAGGGTGATTAACGCATGGACTCCATAGGTTATCTTTAAAGGTTGTGAGTTGTTTAAACCGTTCACTGTTGGAATAAAAAAGTGAGGGGAAAACATGGACATCCTTGAAAACTTGGCAGTTAACGTGCTAATGGTTTGTGTAATTTATAGACAATAGACAGACATCTCCAATGATTAAGTGATGGAAACAGACTCTCTATCTATTTATAATGTACCAACCAACTGGCTTTTTAATCAACATTCTTGCTGAGCTAAATGTGTTAGAGAAACAAATTCACCAACTTTTGTTTTTTATATCTGCATGAACAACTGAGAATACATTTGTAGACTGGTTGTTTCAACTGAGTTTGAAGTTTACGAAGCACAAAGGCTGTTTTTAACAAATAAAACGTTGTAGAAAAGAATAGTTAAAATAAGGAGAGCTGTTTTTGCGTTCGTTTCACATGTTGGCAGTCTTTGTTCCTAGTTTAGCAACACACGACTGTAGTATCTATATTAACGCCTAACATGCACGTGTATGTTTACCATTGTCCTCGAGCCTAAAACCAAGCTTCACATTCTACGTGTGCCTCACCAACCTACACATTTAAAGTTTCTAAAGGATTCACCATCATCTAACATTATTACGAAAAGAAACCATGTGAGGACAGATATATATTCCGATAGAGAAATGCAAGATTCTTTTAAATGTATTTTGATTCTTGTAATAAAGGAAGTTGCATTCTTATGATTCACTTCCTTCTAGTCTAACCCTCAGAGAGGCTGGTGACTTTTTTATTTTCTACGATTGATAGTAAAGGTTGTATGACTCGACCCATTTACTATATATGTTTACTTTAGTATTGTTGTACCGTGTGATTTGTTTGACAAAGAAATATGTGTTAATCGTTAAAGTCTGCACATTTAAGACAGTCAAGATATATGTATACTTAGGTTAAGGCATTATTAACTAGCGGTTCACTTACATGCTTGTATACATAATAAAGTATACTCATTTTGTTTTAATTCTATAGATGTAAAAAGATGATTATAGTTGAACGTTTTAGCGAGTCCGTTTTGCTTTTCTTTCTTCTCTCATTGATGTATTGTTCATGTCTAGTTTACAGTTCGTTTAGTGTCAATGTGTAAATGAATTAGTTTTCATGTTTCGAATCGTTCGAAGTTTGGCAGAAGGTTGAGAATTTCACAAAAGTAATGACAATAAACATGCATCTGTTCTTGAAAACATGCTTCTGCGTCTTGTAGACATTCCTGTAACGTTAGTGTACAACTTCATATATCATCATTATTTTCCTTAATTTTAAAACCTATAAGTGTAACTCTTGAAACAATATAAATGCACCTACTTCTAAATGCACATTTGGCCGTAAGTTAAACAGATGCATGGTATGTGTGCACATTGCAGGAACCTAAATTATTAGATGCACCTGTCTAATTAACTTAAAATCACATGGATCATTATTTCCTCCCCTCGGGTATTGTAATCAGATACCGTGGGACTCTCCCCGATATTTACCCGCCTCCCATCACGCATGCGCCCTAATTAGACCCCATCATACAATGTCAGAATAAACGCCATGCAGCATCCCGTGCTACAGCTATGTGATTATGTCATGTCAAGTATGTCAATTTAATGAACGTGAGTCAACCAGTAAATGTATAGTCGGGTTACTTGAAACTATTTACAAGCTTGGGTCCTTGAGTATTTGTAACTTACCGTGATTTCACAGATTTTGACCTCCTCACTTTTACCAGCACATCCTGTGACGTTCTGACTGAAAAGGATACCAGTATAACGATGTTTTTGTCATAATTATATGAAAAACAAGAACCGTATCTATTGTGAGTTATACAAATGACAACCGCAATAAACATACGTACAGTGGTATAAGAGTTGATAAAATACAAATTCCATCGTATGTATGTGCAGCATTAGTAAACATTCGCTAACATAAGTAATACAAAGACTCTGCATGTAGTCTCTTACTTTCTGAACTGATATATAGATTATTGTCAGCTCTTAGCTTATTTCCGACACTTACTGATACGAATCACACATTCATTTACAATGTTGAAGCGTTATTCTTAACACGTGTGAAATTATCGCCTATCTATCGCGCGCTCGTGGGCTGCATTCATTCAGGAAAACTCACATAACAGTACAATAAAACAACAGCGGCCTCGCATTGTATCAGGATTGTGTTTATTTTAGGGAAACGCCTGCGCAAAAACAGTTTTCCCCGTCCCAACCCCACCCCACCAAAAACAGTACATAATAAAAACATTGATACAAAACTACACTATAATGTATAACCATGCTATTCTAGTGTTTATACATGTATATCAATATACAACGCAACCGATATCAATACCAATTCCATTCAAAATATAAAACACACTATGTCCATGTGGGATACACTCTAACTCGGCGATTAAACACATGTTTCGAAATAGAGAACGTGAAATAAAGTTATTTACTGGTATAATATGTACATTATACAAACTATGACCATGTGAGTGTCTGGGTTAGGGGAGGTGTTTACTTAACGTGTCTGACATTAATTAAAAAGGTCCCCACTTGTATTCAATATGTTACATGTGTATGCTTATGTAAGATTCGCTATCCACATGATGTTCATTCAGCTACAACTATTCACACTAATTATTCTTTTAAACTAACGTTTTGAGTCTTGAAAAAAAAAACATTATAACTTTAATTTTTCATTGTCTTCGTTCGACAGTTGCGGGTTTTTTATTAATAGACGAAGAAAATGAAATTCTCAAACGAGCATCTCAAAGAGAGCTGGTTTCAGTATAACAATAATGATGTTCAATTCATATACCTATGTAATCAAGCTTAAACCGTACAATATACAACCAACAGTACATTGACGTCGGTGGCATGATGTTTTTGCATCATACGTTTGTGCACAGGCTTTCATTTTTACTAGTTATTGTTCATGCCTGTCAATTAGCATGTAGCCATTCATTTTCTTCACGTTGGAGCATTGCCGACAATGTTCTCTGCCAATACAACAATTTGCCAACTTAATCTTTTCTCTGCCTCCAAAATAAACTTGTCAAAAGCTCCAACCGAGCCAATTATTATGCTCCATTGTTTTCTGACAGTCTTATCTAATCGCCAGTAATTTGTTATCAAGATATAAAACACACATCTTTGCCGGGGTATGAGGGTAGACAAGGACAATGTGGTGTTATTGTACCCGATATTCGATGACCTGCATCTGTAACACCACCTCACTGTCTTTGTTTGATACACAATAGTACACCACACTCTAACGACCGACTAATCCATTTACGATCCTTAATCCATTTAGATCATCTGATTAAATGGGTGCAATTAGGAATGTTAAATATGCGATTGCTCAATGATTATGTGCGCAGTTGTTTTTATTTAATTGTTTTGAAAGGTTGAACTGTTTTGTTCATTATCGTCTACTTTACTTGATATAAAAGAATTGCAATTCACAATCGTAAACATAGTGTTTGTTTTGGAGTATTTGCTTCACACATTCATTCAAGTCGTGAAACAAACGAAATATAATAACAATTTACTTCAAATGGTCGACTGCTTCTCTGGGAGTTATACAATTGATATTTTCTAGAGGCCATATAAGTTTTAAACACTTACCCATCGAGCATTGAGCGACAAGCACGTGACCGTGACGTAATACCTATCCCACAGTCTACAGAACATGGCGCCCATGACGTCCATCTGTCCCATCTCACTTCCGGTGAGGAACCATGGTGACTGGAATGTCGTTGCTGAAAGCAGAATAAAATGCTGATTAAATAACCTCGTAAACACTGGATAAAACAAGTTCCACTCAAATGAAACGCATTTACCTGAACGTAAATATGTTGCTTGAGGAAACATTGTGATTGGTTCGAACTAACTCGTGTCATGCATTACAACGATTATGATTTAGTCGCACTAACCACATTCAAGTATTTAAGGCTCTATTTTATATATAAACCGTAAGTGTTCACGGTAATGGAAGAGCAGCGCGTCACAACACGAACATACTAACATCGTGCCAAAGAGGCATGCACATCTCGTTTAATTAAGAAACAACAAGTATGTAAACAATTACATGTAAAGACTAGTTCGCATATCTGTATATGTTCCAGGTATGTCTGAATGTCTTTGCTATGGGACATGTTCCAGCTATATGCAACAGGTTTTCTAGATTGTTCGATGATACAGCGGTGTTCCGTAAATATGCACATATCTAAAGGTGACCATTTTATCTGTCATGTTACAACTTTGTTGTGGTCATAACTGACAGTTAGAGTCACTTTAAATCAAATCCCGCCCTTTCTCCAACCCCACAACAAGCATGCAGTGTACGACAGGGTAGATATTTTGTCAAGATAGGCCACACGTTTAACTCTCTGAGTCAAAACAATACACCGATTCTCCAAACACCCAGGGTGCATACGATAACCAGATTCATATCTATATAGTATTGTAAACATTGCAGCATTTTACTCACTGTGAAAACGCATTTTTTCATCTCAAAACAATCAAGTTTGAAAGTTATAGTCTTAAAGCTTGCACCATGACCCAGTAAATACACCATTAGCCATGCTGCCTGTGGATATCTGAACGGCTTCAATGAGTGTATGACATTAGAACAGGCATGCGAACACAACACAGGAAACCGTTTTCAAAAGAAAATATCAGAAATACATTAAACTATATACCAAATGAACATTCTTATCGGTTACGTTTTCATGTCTTTCCAAGATTTTGATATCTCCGTTAGACCTGGATTTTCCGCGTCTTATCCAATGTTGCAGATACTCTAATGCCAACAGGATTTCACTTGAAACGATTTAAATGCTTTAATGCAACCTTACACTTCAAATGTACCGGTTTTATGGATGGACTATCGCCGCTATAACTTTTAAAAACGTAGGTAATGTGCGTATCTGTTGAAGTAACTGCCAATTAGAAGATCTATATCCGAGATCGTAAATGCCTTTTATAGTTCAGTATGTGTACTTTCAAATACAAAGAGAATCATTATAAGTAAAACAAATGATTTTCAGAATATCATTTGTGTTATGTTCTTGTACTGGTGATTAGTGAAGTAACTTTTCAATCTTCGTTACCCTTTCTCTCAAATCCCTGAAACGTGTCTCTCCAATATCAATCCTGTATTGTCACATTCTAACATATTTATTTCCTTCTTCGTTTATGTTGCATTCCAGACCTGTTTTAACAAGACATATACGTACATGTATGATTGTTTTAGAGAAGCACCTCAACAACAATCGTCATCTGTCAGATAGAAAAAGAGGAGTTTTTATAACAGAACTCATGACGCTCGCTCACTATGCAGACATGTAAGCGTACACTGAAGATGATATACTCGAGCATGACGTAGTTATAAGTAAGACCGCTGATATCCTTGAACCACCCAACGTGTACATTAACATCAGTGTCAACATGATAAGAGATCTAAGGTCACACCGTACCACCCAATGTACCCTTACAAGCATTGCCAAGACCCGACAAGTGTACATTTCCCCAACTCTTGCTTCAAATTTGATACCGTCACAGGGACTCTGCTAACCTGTCATGGTCTTCTAACTTTTACGACAGGTGGGTTTGATTTAGATTTAGACATTTATCTATATAGATGCCCTTAGATAATAGTGCTTAATTATAAGTTGACATCACTGAACAAGGAGTATCAATCTTTCGTGTATAACAACAATGGCGGCCGATGATGACACGTGGCTCTGATGTGATAGTAAGGGCTGTTAGTTCGTTCAGTTAAGAGGAAACAGCAGTAGTACACGACTCACTCGGTCTTTGTAGTGTTAATGTGATAACTAGATAAGGTTATAGGCTCCTAAAATGTTGACAGGTTGTAATGAAACAACTAGTTATTTAGTGTTGTATACGATGTAACTCTTTCATCTGTCTTGTTATTGTCAAATGCGCATGTGTGGTAACCGACTCGCATCTTATTTAATCTCGAACAGCTGAGTTAGGTGGCATCTAGTAGCTATAAACCGCCTGGTTTCCTCAGGTACTTATCCATTTAGTCTTTTACACGATCAGGTAATATTACATGCCATGTTGGAGGCTTCACTGATACTTTGTTTCTTTTTCAATTCACATCTACTTGAATGCAACAGTAAGTTAGTTACACATTACGTTTAACCATAACGCTTCGGTTATAACGTGTCTGCATGGCAAAAACTCGGACAAAAACCGGGACAACAAATCTAGGTGATTCCAAAAGTGCATTAAAATAAAATACGTCAATTACAAATCAAAATTAATTATCAGAGTCGCCGAAAGATTGCGTGCAACGTTTTTCCAATTATTTTCAAATTTTCTAAACATTTGCGGAAACTAATATTACGGGGAAATTGCATTCCATCGCATATTCCAGAGCTCATGTCGCGCAGCGGGGCGCCCATAATTACATGTGTAAACTCAATTAAATCTCAAGTATCGTGATATAAAATACCGGCTATACGTTATTTGATGGAATTTGATAAGAGTTTAATGTCAATACTATAAACTCATGCTATTTTTGTTTCTCAATCGACTTTCTCTAATGTGAAATGAGCTCAGTAACCGTGTTCTTGAATGTATGCGAGACATAATAAACGTACCCGGTGAAAAAAGGTACAATACTCATTCAAGAGAATTCACAAGTTTCTGTAATGTTTTCTGCAGGTAAGTAGTCTAGTCCATGAAGAGTCGTTTCCATGTTGTTTGATCACTTCTTATAGTTTTGAAATTATTTCGAAATTCCCTATCGTGTACGTACTTCGACTACTCTGGGATTGTAAAAACTGTAAGTGCAGCCGACTTGGTCTACCATTGTACGCTAATATTTAGAACTGTATGAAACATATTTGATTACAGTAATTAACACGTGCATCAATTTGAATAACAAAAACGCTAATTTGCAAACATAAAATATCTATATCTTTTCAAACATGTGGGTTCTCAAATATCTCGTTTCATTGTTGCCAGTGTGGATATACTTAACGCATTGTAAGCAGTTAGACAAAACATTCGTGTTGCTGACTGTTTAGTGATTGAGTAATTTACGAGTTCTGGCTCGCACTTTGCCAGGTGATCAATCAAATCTAGCATTTTAGCAACCTATTTCCCACCCAGGTCCCCTCCAGGCTGCTCCACAGGTTGTGAGACTGTTGGGAAAAGTTTGGAGAGGGGTTGAGAGATCTATGAGCTTGCATTCTGAAGCATGACATGTGGATTTCCGCTTCCTTTTAATTACATAATCCAATTAGACAGGTTGTGATCTCGTGGGGAACATTGAGCAGACATCTGACGGTTGTGGGGATAATCAAGGTGTTAAATGATTTTGAGAGGATTTCAAGAAAAATACGTGAAAAATATAACCTTCCAAATGAATCTCCCAGACTGTCGAATCAAAGGAATGCATCAAGAGACTGTCTGCCCGTGTTTAAATATCAGATTCATTCGAGAAATGATACCTTAGGAATTTTATTAACTAACACGTAAATGAAACAAGTAATATGATAATATACAAGACAAGAAATTACCCACAACATCCACAAACCTATTGAGCATTGAACTGTTCTCATTAGACAAAAGGTCATTACCAAGAGGTCCTTTGCTAAATCGGTTCGACTATATAACTATGTGACTGATGTTACAAGTGCTTGTGTGTTGACTGTAACCGCTTAATGATGCTTCGAGTACAAACAGTAATGACATTACCCACCATGCTTCTCTCAATAGTGTGTTGTTATCTGATTGCAAAGAATATAGATCATGAAAGAACATGCTAACGAAATAATAAATGTGAAGTCTTAGATCTGTGCTTGAACTATGGCCCTGAATTCTGAGTATAATGATATGCATTTATGGAGGATTAAGTTAGTTGTTGAACTCCTATGACTAAACACAAGGATAGTATTCATATATTCAAACTCTCGACATACACACGGTTACGCCTGCGTTGGCCAAACTGATGTTTTACATGAATGCAATGTCCAACATCCTGTACACAGTTGCAAACAGTTTAGGCGTAGTTACACATAACATGCCAAAATGAACAAATGAATAACTTGTGTTCAATATTATTATTTCTTTGCTGAAAGGCGTAGACGAAGATTCAAATAGTATGACAACAATGTGCGCAATAGCAAAGTGTTGTAAAGTCAAGGTGAAGATCAACAGTACTGATACTGTATGTTGACAAGAACGCAATGATAACGTTCAAAAACCGTTGCTTTACTTCAAATATAATTTCTATTAGTTTACTGACGCTTGTAATGTTTAGTTATAATATAATATCAACGTTGATGCTAATAATCTAGATGAGTTTCATATGTGTGTGGCTTACCTCCGACCACGAACACATGCCCCACTTAAATGTTTGGTAAGAGCTTATGTAATTTTGCGGTGAAAATTCGATTGATTCTTATATTTGATATTTACGTAATTTGGTCCCATATAGATATGCAGAAGACCAGCACAAATAAAACACTTACATATATAAACATGATAACTTACTAATCGGATAGACAAACTATAAGTGCGTGGAGAATTAATGAATACAAGTAGTTTAATTCCTATTTGATTGTCAGATGCCTGGATAAATAATATCAATATGCGGTTTAATGAAATCAAATAACATATGTCTTTTTAATTACATGCACTATTGATAGTAGTTTGGTATGCAAAGAGAACAAAACTGAAAAAAGATGACAGACAGACTGGAGAAGCCCTTAATAATTGTTATATTGACTAATGGTTAAGACGTCATCATACGTTCGGATCTTTACGATTATATGAATGTAGACAAATATTGTACAGGAAACAAACCGCTTATGTACCCGTATACCCGTATTTGAATGCCAATTATATAAATCCCTTGAACAAATAAATTGATTTACACCAAAGATATATTCAGATATCCCGATCGATCTAACAAGCAGCTAAGTTCTTCGGACTAACTACTACACAGTCTGGGTGTGGTGTTTATTGGCCTTTCGTTGTTGCAGTTTTGGTCCTACGTACTTACATTTGCACTTTAACAACACACACTAAGGAAGGAATGTTGTTACTTAGTTTTAATAGTGCTTATGTTGGCCCGGACGCTGTATATTTTGAGTGTGTCTCAGACTTACAACACAACTGTCACGCCTACATTTACAGTGCTTGTTTTTATTTTAGGTTCGATATTCTACTTAGTTAATTAAAGTACATTTGAAACTCTAAACCAATTAATGTTGCTAAACCGACTACTGGTCCACGTTTTAGTAGCCCTATAGTGATTCGAACTGAAATCATTATGCAAACTGCCCCTCTCAAGTCAAGAGTCATATTGTTATATTGTAATTATATGTAAACAGCAGTTCAAAATAAATAAGAAAAACAAATACAAAGAATTATTATAATATCGTTTAAATTAAGAGCGCTAGTTTCAAGAAAACATGAAATTAATCAAAACAATGGAACTTCTTTTTGAATTGCGGGATAGTTCTGTTGTAGGAATGTATTATCACAAGTAAAACACAGGCAATCTAGCTCACGAATACAAGTCGTAAATACAATCCCGAACCAATCAATGTTTACATCGAGATCGGCATTTAGATTCTTGAAATGTCAAATTCCAATGAAACTGATAAAAACTTTTAGAAAAAAATGGAAAATCAAGCATCGATCATAAATAGCAGGGTTACATGTAGTTACAATCAGATTACACGTATATTTATACAGGTACTCATTCAGTCATAGTTTCTGACCACCTGTTGTGCAAAATCAAACAGATATCTGGAATTCGCGTTTCCAATAGACTCCTCTCTAATTATTCTCACGTATGTAGAAACATGTATGATGACTGGTAGAAACGTGCTTTGGCAATGTTGTTAATTCCTCTAAACATTAAATCAATTTGAATGTTTTAGTCTGTCTTGCTTTGACAAGAATTTTAATTAGGTTAAGTTTTTGGATAATTGATGAACAAACTATAATCTTTTTATTTCGTCTCGAAGACTCAATGGTGTTCCCAAATGACATGCATAACGCATCATTCTAGGACACATTTCAATTACTAGACATACTTATTTAACTTGAAGAATTCACTTCAATTACTGGTATTTACTTAAAGAGATTGAGCTTGGAGAGTCAGATATATATATATACTGTGACGACTTCTAAACTTAATGACATTTCACAACAAATATACACCCATCCCGCTATTGTAATTAGATTAGTAGATATAACGTGGAGTTACGATATAGTAGATACAACCTGGAGTTACGATATAGTAGATACAACGTGGAGTTACGATATAGTAGATAC
>ENA-OREC01001902-OREC01001902.1-marine-metagenome-genome-assembly--contig:-NODE-1902-length-11055-cov-11.422208_pt1 | contig 11055 bp, 5 predicted proteins | sample MGYA00248626_ERZ508543 | MGnify/ENA primary metagenome ERZ508543 (study PRJEB26211, sample SAMN05518279) | marine metagenome | isolation source: Puget Sound, Washington, USA | host: Bankia setacea... | reverse complement strand
TCCTTGACTGGGGATTGAACCCGGGACGTCCCGCACTCGATGCCAGCACTCTACCACTAGGCTATCGAGGAGGCGGTTTTCATTTTGAATAGAATACAACCGGGACAATGTTTCTTAAAGGTAGATAATCAAACACACGGGCCTTGGGTTTGCGTTCTTATTATTAACATGAACAAAAATTAGACGACCAATTAGGAGTGTGCCCGCGTCTGTTTTATCTGTTTGATAGCGAGGATAATCTTGTTCATCGCGGTCGTAGAAAAACGATGTTTGTTTTGCTGCTTTTCCACATCAGTCGAACACGATTAACAGACCACACAAGACGAGCTGCCAGCTACACTGAGATTACACACTCAACACCAATCTAATACGTGAGCTCTTTTGTGAAGTTTAACAACGATTTATTCCAGTACAGTAGTAATTTACCTTCTTAATCCTCAAACCGCTGTTATCACCTATATTAGCCTTGAAACCTTACCTCAATAACTGACAGAAAGAAGGTCAAGTGAAATAAATCACACAACAACACACTCCTAGAACCCTTTTATATGAATGCAGAGAACGTGTGGAATGTTGAGGAAATATAGAGCGAATTCCAGAGTATCCAAGATATACACGATGATGCAATCTTCACTTTTGCGTGTAACTGGCGAAGGTTTTTTGTCCGACATTTACATCTGTATTTTTGTATACCAATACGTATCGTTTCCAAAGGCTGACACCTCTAATACAACAACCATTATCTGTATATATGCCAAAGAACAACACAACAGCAACCAATTGCAAACCCAATGTACGTTGGAAATCACTCATGTTTCTGCCAGACAATAACGATTTAGATAACTGTTTGTTAACATATCTAGTGAGGAAATGTTTCGTAAGTAGGACAGGAGGTCACAGGTACATTTCAAGTATTATATACACGTATGCAACATCATCAAGAAACCAACAAATAAAAATAATCGACAGTCTGTCATTCTGATTAAGACATACGTTTTTGCAAGGCTATATTTTGTTTCGATAGTTGAGCGAGACATCGAACTTGACCTAGATTTTAACTGGCATGGTTTCTCTCCCAGATTATGTGGCAACAACCAGGGCTAATGGGTTTTTGAATGAACACTTCATGATCTCCATGGTTCTCCAGACCACATAAGCACATTAGACGGTGATTTCCAAGCTAATTCACGCCGGTTCTGGAATTCTGCTACATGTATACCTGTATTGACAAACAGAAGGGTGATTTAAAACCCGCTTGCAGTGTTAAGACTTCGGGAATCGCTCTTCTTCCAGGAGTTAATAGGATTTACGCACCTGTTAAAGGACGCTTGTATCTTAGACACCTGTCGACATGCTGTGAATTATTTTTATCATATTGAACACATATTTAAACTCTTTCAACATTCCAGGGAAACGTTGAAAACAGACCGCGAACTGATTCTTGAAAATTGTAGAACTCGTGTTGACAGGCAGACTACAGTGGCCCCCACACCCCGACCCAGTAAGAGTCTGAAACATTCGTAAATACTATTTATTCCCGTATATCCTCAACATTACCCCGGTAGTCAATCCAGAAGGGAATTTGTTCATACGAGTTTCCAGCTTCAACAATTAATATAACTTGAAATTCACCACATATGTTAATCAAATCAACCATCAAGACGGTTTTATTATTTTTCGTAGACGTAACTGTTGGGTCAACCGGTGCATCTAGTCATGTTACAAATTAATGATGATATGAACAGACTAAGATATTTTATCGCCACTAGGGAAGCAGATCGCGTAAATTCAGATCGGAAAATATGTTCGTTTTCTCTACGTACTTGGGGATATATAGAAGATCCTACTGAATCAATAGATTACCCTTGTTTGACGTCGACAAGTAACTGTAGTGACTGTAACTGTAACAGAAAACTCCAAATACCTTACTAGACTTAGTACCACTAAACTAACAGCTGGTATTTTAGAAAGTCCCGACTCGGCAAAAAAGTAGCAAGAAAGCAAGATCTACATCATCGATTTAAATGAGGTTTAATTGTATTCCGGGAGTTGGTTTGTTAAGGACGTTATCAGTCGATACCTCAGTCTGTTTTTTTTGTTGTTCTCAGTCTGGTCAGCTGTCGTGCTTTATTTAACTTGATAACGATCTAATGCAATAAGTTTGAACTGGATTACTCACACTTAAGATAGGATATGAACCCATGGGCGCCAGTATTTGTCTTATTGATACTGCATGCATACTTACTACAGGGAATGGGAACAGTTTGTCGCATTTTTAGGTCTCGGATAACACAAAGAACACGTCCTATCATGTTGACTTGTCAAATGTCGTCAGTGAAAGTAAGTTAACTGTTATGTCCGTAATCACAAGTGTAAGAAGGTTTATTGTGGAACTATTTCGATACCTTTACATATACCAAAACATCAATTCGATCTAAATGTAGGACTAAGTAACAACACAAAGCCGTGTCTCATTTACATAATCATAATTTATTTGGTAGTTGAACCGGCTCTTGCAATGATGTCGGTCACTACATCTTCATTATATCACCTAATACGTCGACATTCGCCCCGCTGCATAACGCTGTTTATACATTAAGCATAGATTTATCACATCACCACGTAAAAATCTTATTTATGGGCATATTTCAACTTTTTCCTTGTTAATTTAGTCTGCAAATATAATAGGCTTATATTTTATTTGTATAAATGTCCGAGGTAGGCCCTTATATGACATACTACATTTCGTAAGTTTATGTGAGTACTACGGACGACTCTGATTATAGTTGAGCGTTATCCGGAACTAATTTAATCTTGTTTACTTTAATAAAAATGTTCTAGATGGGGAAATGTGACATGTAGGCATGAGTACACGCGTCGTATGTCATATAACTATTGGTGTTGGTATTATGAACAACTTTAAAAATGTAATAGTATGACTTATAAATATAAAAATATTGCTTGGTAACGACGACGACGATGGCAAAGTGGATACAATATCAGTAACGTTGCTTTTGTCTTTACACCAGAACCAGAGCTATACAATCTACAGCAGCATAAAACTCGAATGTTACATGTCCCTGCAGAAAGACACACATACTAACATTTGAAATTAAATAAAATGATAATAATCAAAATAAAATATTATATATTAAAAAATACACTTTTTATCGGACGCCAGGACAACTGCAAAACTTAAACTAAAATAGTATAATCTACACTGCTGCTGTATTACCTGCCAGGGCCACGTGTGTTTTCGAGCCAGTTGTCCCCCCACTACCCTGTATTGTTTCTTTTTATTTCCAGGTTTCTGTCCACACGATGATGTTAGATTATCTAGTACAGATGAACTTGATAATTTTGGCAATCCTGAAAAGAAATACAAAATTACAATTGGATTGGGCGTGTCCGTTTTATTAGCAACCATGGCAATGTTTTGCTTGTTTCACTGCTATGTTTGCAAACGTCAGACACCGGAAACTGTATACTTACAAAACGTGTGGCATATACATACATATATACACATTTAATACTTCAAGAAAACAGATAGTATAATGAACATGGTTTAAGTTTGTGGATTGAAGAAGCTACATAAGGCATATATTGACCATGGTAGAATATGATGTTTGCTATAGGTATCTTTATATGCCGAGAACTATGAAAACTCTGACAAGTTATGAAAATATTACATTATATTACATTTTTGAAATAACTTGTTATTTCAAACATGTAGCGATATATCCAAACAGCTGGTACAATAAGCCATAGCTAACCATTATTCAAGAGCGGTAAAAAAGCTGAGAACACTCAAGAAAGCATTCATGTGTTGCATATTACAGAAATGTGCCAGCAATAAACCTTTGTTTTTTATTGAAATGTACTTCAACCAAAAAATAGATAAATAATTATCATGCCAATTATATTTTGGCAGAGAGTACATATTGCCTCCTAACGCACAGGTGGTTTATTTTCGTGGCAGTAAAATACTTCCAAAGTTCTAGAACGATAACAGAACTTGTTTTACTATATCGGTGTTATGTATTTCAAGATAGAAGAATCTGTACATAACTTTGCTAAAGCTGAACAAAACAGCGCATCATTTAGATTATATTAGGACATGTTGACGCTGAAGTAGTTCTTCTTCTCTACAAAAAATGCAAGGAATAGATTCTGACCCGATATTTGCTTTCATTTAATGCGCGTGATACATATTTAGTTCAAGGCTGAATCAACGATTTTCAGAGCCTTTTCATAACACATTGTCAGAAGCAAATATGTTCAATAGGTAGACACATTTGCAGAGCTGAAATGTTCCGTGTATACCAGGGCTATGACGTTCTAATGAGAATCTAAGACGTAATTCCTCATTTCCTACAGCAGTATGTGTAGCCAAAGCAAAACGAGACTAAGCAAAGAAAACCCTCATCACAAAACCAGTTTGGTATGCTGAAATGCCAAAACATACTAGATCAGTAATGTTTTACAAAATGTACAATACGTCTGATGCTAAAGAACGTACAGTTTAGTATTTCAGTTTGAACATGTCAATGTTCTCCTTTGGTGTATACACCCATAACCGTGCTGATTTGTTCCACTATGCTCGAGTCATAAGTGCACATATATTATATCGGTGAATACCAAAGCTAGCGGTAAAATACATTTAATTAAACGCCAATAGGCTCGGTAATTATATGTAATTGTTCTTGATACGGGTATAAATTTATTTCTGGCACAGTTACAACGAGGCTAATGTGTTTCTGCTTCATATTTACACTATACATAGCATACTATGGTTGGCCTAGAATCGAGATGATCGTATACCATTGTCGCAAAGAGAGCGCATTATTGTATCCTCGTTGGCTTGTTTTGCGATCCCATAATACTAGTCGTTACAATAAGTAATGAGCAAATCCGTTGTTTGGCACTTGAAATAAAACCTACATGGATTCGAGACAGGCGTTTAGTTGCTTTCCTATTAGAAGTAATCGTGTACTTTCGATCGACCTAGTTGTCGTACTGGGTTTAACATCCAAATACCGAGCTATTAACGAGAGAGCACTGTTCCCATTAAATATATTCTCCTATGGATTAAAACCGTTCATTCTTCCCAGAAAACATTTGCATTTCTGAACCAGACTTAGGAGATTGCGTGCATCTTAAATCGTACGACTGCCACGCGGAATTCGGTCGTGGCATTAGAAGACTAATTTCATGCTTTTGCTCTATTGCAACTGCAGTCTTTGTATTTACAGCGGCGGTTCCGGTATGGTATTATGTTACGGAAGTGGTTGAAGGTTAACGGCGGGTTGTTACATACACCTCATTGACAATTCTCAAAGACCTCTCAACACAACCGTTCCAGTTATCAATGCAACAGCTTTAGCCAGACATTGTTAACGTATCGTGGTTCACATCATGTATCGTGGTTAACGTAATGTATCGTGGTTAACGTAATGTATCATGGTTCAAATCATGTATCGTGGTTATCGTAATGTATCGTGGTTAACGTAATGTATCGTGGTTAACGTAATGTATCGTGGTTAACGTAATGTATAGTGGTTAACGTAATGTATCGTGGTTCACATCATGTATCGTGGTTAACGTAATGTATCGTGGTTAACGTAATGTATCGTGGTTAACGTAATATATCGTGGTTCACATCGTGTATCGTGGTTCACTCGATAATATGACATTTCTTGAGAAAACCAGATATATACAACAACTCATATCATGTCTACACAATAGAACTGGACATCCGACGCGCATATGTATGCGTTAGCCGGCCATTTATGACAGGATCCAAATGTAGTAAGCTGGTTATTTATGAAAGAGTGCAAATGGAATAAGAGATATGTATCGGCCATGTGTTGTATGTATGAAGCATTTGTGTATGGTTAGTGTGCGTGAAAAGTAGGCCGCAACCTCCTTATTCGTGACGTCTACAGTTAACTAGAGACTAGGATGGTTGAGCTCGCAGACAACTGCTCAATATTTATAGACTATCGCACTTACAATCAATAGACTGCATATTTGATAGGGTCATTTGTCTAGCCTACAACATTGCCTTTACGTTTCCACATGCAATAGCCATTATACGATTGCATGATGTTCGATATAAGATTAATTACTGGATAGTCTCATACTAGATGTCACACATTTATTACATGCTCTAATGCAAACAATACAGTCTAACTATGGTACCACTAGTCTGATTAATATAAAGCGGTACCGTGGAATAATAAAAATGAAATTCACAGTCAGAGTGATATTTCCATTTAAAAGCAGATACATTCCTTTTACAATCATCCCTCGAGTTACGAATACAAGTCATCTGTAAAGCGCAACTGTACATCAGGGTTGTAAGGAAATGATCTGCATTACATTAGCGTAAGAATACCGACAAATTATTTATATAAGTGTACATGTACTGTGCATAAACGCCCAGACAAAAACAACACTTTCATACGTTCATCAATTTAGAAACAACACTTTCATACGTCCATCAATTTAGAAACAACACTTTCATACGTCCATCAATTTAGAAACAACACTTTCATATGTCCATCAATTTAGAAACAACATTTTCATACGTCCATCAATTTAGAAACAGCACGTTCATACGTCCATCAATTAGAAACAACTTGTTAATACGTCCATCTATTTAGAAACAACACTTTCATATGTCCATCAATTTAGAAACAACACTTTCATATGTCCATCAATTTAGAAACAACCTTTTTCATACGTCCATCAATTTAGAAACAACACTTTCTTACGTCCATCAATTTAGAAACAGCACTTTCATACGTCCATCAATTTAGAAACAACTTGTTCATACGTCCATCTATTTAGAAACAACATTTTTCATACGTCCATCAATTTAGAAACAACACTTTCTTACGTCCATCAATTTAGAAACAACACTTTCATATGTCCATCAATTTAGAAACAACCTTTTTCATACGTCCATCAATTTAGAAACAGCAACATAGTTATACGATTTATTTTCTGTACACTATGTACTCGAATAAATGAGATTGGGGTTTTTAACGGTATTTAACGAGAGGATTTATTTGATACTTAAGTCCATATTCAATAAAGCCAGCAATTTATTTTAGTTCGATTGCGCAACCACGTTAGAATCCGCTCCTGGAACAAACCAGTACAACACAGTGTGTGCCGATAGTCTTAAAATCAAATAGAGTGTAATTCACCATAATAACCACCCCATCAAAAATCACCTGTCTATAAAACAGAGAGCTTTTATAGTTTATTCATATCTTACATTCAGTTACTTTGAACGCTTGCAAATTACCGAACCAATCGGAGGGAAATACAGGGGCGTGTGGGTAATTATTTTGACGTTAGTATCAATGAAACAAACACTTTGGTTCCATATGACCTACTAACGTGTAAAACAGATGCTAAAATTGTTTTTACATCAACATGTTAAATGTGGAAACAGTTTTGTTGGAAAGGGAAGGGCAAGACTCTACACCCGCCCATCGTAAAGTGAATACTACAATTAAAAGCACATCTGGTTTCAAATGCTCTAGTCTTTGAGAGCCTTGGATCTTCAGAAAGTCGTCTGTTTAATGGGAGTTCGGGGCATTGAACGTGCTATGAACCCCAGAACGTGAGGCCTTGGGTGTTTCGATACTCTTGTAATGTAAACATCGTGAGAAATCGGGTCAAGGGATTGTAGGTTTTTTTGAAAAAATGTAGTCTTATCATAACTGATTGTGTTTTATATTTGCTAGAACTGAATATTGAAGGATATTTGAAAGCACGTCAATTGTATTTTCATCTCAAACTTAACTTACATGTGATAGTAACTTAAAGGTTAACGCGTAGACCATAGTGTGCAAATCTGCAGCCAAATGCCGATTCACAGAAGCATGACTTTTTTATTGTGACGTCTGATACCTCACTCCCTAAACAGTCAATACAAAAAGAAATCCTTTACTTTATCAAAGGGACCATAACACATATCTGGAACAGAGCTTCAATATAATTTAAATTCTAACAACGTCGCACCTCGAGATCTAGTAAACATGTTTGATATAAAGGTGTTCGTAATGTTTATTTATAATACACTGTAAACATGGTTAGTTATGTGCTATATTTGATTCTAGAGGCATATCATCTGCTCAATTTAATGTAATACAACGAGTTAACTATTCAATTCAATTCAATTTATTTATTCGTTTCAATTTATTTGTAATATAAGGCCACCGGCCCAAAATACATACATATGGACGAATGACTTGGTGCATGTTTCTTTGTCGTTTAGAAGTACTCTTACTCTTATCTACGGTTCATGGACAAGTATATTTAAATATGTGCATCATTTGTTATATGTCATTGAGCAGTGGGCACGTTGTTTTTATCTACAAATTCTTTCCGGTGCACACTTTATTTCCGTTGCATGAAGGACACTATCCCTGTCACGTGACATATTTAACCTGACACCTGCACTTGTTTCAAGGTAAATTGTTTTATGGTTTTATGTATTATGGAGAGATATGTGCGAGCCGACACTCCACCTATATCGCATACCCTTGTGTATCTATATACTTGATAAGTGGTTGTGGGTGGAAAAGACTAGTAAATAACTAGGTTACTCCCAAATCAGTATTTTCTCTCCGTGTAATGTTTTTAGCCCTGTGTTTCAGACTGACATTGTAACCCCCATATAACATGTCTCGTTACTATGGTATTTTGTTCAGGTTGATGGCTTGTTTCCACACGCTTCTTTGTTAATCGATACGTCCATTAACTATTTTCGAAAATTGTGCTAATTCTCTACACAGCATGCAAAGTGTCAAACGCATCTTGAAATTTGGAAACAGGTAATGTTGAAACTGATGAAAGTATCCAGAGAATTTAGACGGTGTGTAGTTTACATTTGTAACAGTAATGTTCCCAAGTTTCACACTGTGTTGACTACGAGGAAACTTATGCTCGTCTAATCACGGAATCCCTATGTCTACATCCGTTACTACAGGAAGTTCTATTTAAACACACGTATTATACCGTCTTGGTATTTGACATTTATTTCATATTCGCCTTTCTAGAAGCAATATAGCATAACTATAATTCCAACTGTTTAAAGAAAATGCCACTTTTGAATTACATTTTGTTCTTATTGTCGTTCCATGTAAACAACAAAACGTTGCATACATTCGATTTTTAACTGATATTCACTTGCCACTAAAGATAGTGCCGACCACAGACGAAAATTGGCAGGCTCGTAGTGACTTATCAGAGTCAGTTTGTAGCTAACTCTTATTTGTTGTTATGAGTTATGTCGCAGTCAACTTGAAATTGTTCTAGGAAATGGAAATTCATGTGTTATCAAACCTCGACGGACATCAACACGGGCTCAACGAGTATATGGGTCGGGAATTGTTCGTGTTTTGTTTAGTTTCTCGTGTTTCTTCAGATATCATTTTCAATTTAGTTAATCAACACTATTCGAAGGCCGTAGGTAATTATATTGTTTATAATAAAGAGTATGTTTACGTTAGTATTCTGTTTACAAACGATCAAACGAAATGAACTCGTGCCCAGATAACTTTACCATATTGGATTATAATTAAGACGACGTCACCAATGAGTGTTGATCGTCGTATTAAAGAGGGTCTTACACAACGTTAAAAGTATACCCTGACCAAATGAGTGTGACCTTGAGGATAGTAGCTTAACATATAAACAGGTTGTACATCAAATATAAACATTGCTTCAAAACTTCAACCGTATTGTTATGTTTTGCAATTTTTGTTAGCGTTCGACAATTGTCGGTTCTGCGTGGTCATTCGGTTTTTTCATCTCTTATATTCGTAATGCATATACGTTGAAGTACGCGTAAACATGTTTAGTTCTCGTGGTTATGTTTATTTCGATGCAGCAAAGTTCCTTTCAATGGCAAAAACACTTACGTAGGTGTAATAATGTCTAAGTGTTCTTAACCAGACGCAGTAAGAAGCAGAATATAAACATAAACCTTTCTCCAATTCTAAACTTAGAACACATTCCTGAGGCGTACTGTTATCTACTAGCAGTCTTTGTTCATTTCTACTAGCAGTCATTTTTTAGTTTTACTATCAGTCTTTGTTCAGTTCTACTAGCAGGCTTTGTTGAGTTCTACTAGCAGTCTTTGCTGAGGTCTACTAGCAGTCTTTGTTGAGTTCTACTAGCAGTCTTTGTTGAGTTATATTAGCAGTCTTTGTTGAGTTCTACTAGCAGTCTTTTTTAAGTTCTACTATCAGTCTTTGTACAGTTCTACTAGCAGGCTTTGTTGAGTTTTACTAGCAGTCTTTGTTGAGTTCTGCTAGCAGTCTTTGTTGAGTTCTATTAGCAGTCTTTTTTTAGTTCTACTTGCAGTCGTTATTATATTCTACTAGCAGTCTTTGTTGAGTTCTACTAGCAGTCTTTGTTTAGTTCTACTATCAGTCTTTTTTAGTTCTACTAGCAGTCTTTGCTGAGGTCTACTAGCAGTCTTTGTTGAGTTCTACTAGCAGTCTTTGTTTAGTTCTACTATCAGTCTTTTTTAGTTCTACTAGCAGGCATTGTTGAGTTCTACTAGCAGATTTTGTTGAGGTATACTAGCAGTTTTTGTTGAGTTCTACTAGCAGTCTTTGTTGAGTTCTACTAGCAGTCTTTGTTGAGTTCTACTAGCAGTCTTTGTTTAGTTCTACTAGCAGGCTTTGTTGAGTTCTACTAGCAGTTTTTGTTGAGTTCTACTAGCAGTCTTTGTTGAGTTCTACTAGCAGTCTTTGTTGAGTTCTACTAGCAGTCTTTGTTGAGTTATACTAGCAGTCGTTGTTGAGTTATACTAGCAGTCTTTGTTGAGTTATACAGCAGTATTTGTTGAGTTCTATTAGCATTCTTTGTTGAGGTATACTAGCATTCTTTGATGAGTTCTACTAGCAGTCTTTGTTGAGTTCTACTAACAGTCTTTGTTGAGTTCTATTAGCAGTCTTTGCTGAGGTCTACTAGCAGTCGTTATTGAGTTTTACTAGCAGTCGTAGTTGAGTTCTACTAGCAGTCTTT
>ENA-OREC01001901-OREC01001901.1-marine-metagenome-genome-assembly--contig:-NODE-1901-length-11055-cov-14.919475_pt1 | contig 11055 bp, 10 predicted proteins | sample MGYA00248626_ERZ508543 | MGnify/ENA primary metagenome ERZ508543 (study PRJEB26211, sample SAMN05518279) | marine metagenome | isolation source: Puget Sound, Washington, USA | host: Bankia setacea... | reverse complement strand
GGATCACATGAGGTAAGAATCAAAAGGTCACTGTCCTGAGTCTTCAGTTAACCCTTAAATCTGTTATACCATTACCCTATCTCAGTCTGTTAAACTGTTAGTACCGGTACATGTAACTTGTGTTGATTGTGTTGGATACTGACATTGGAACTCATTTCAGCAGCTGATTTACAGTTGCATGGCGAGGGCGGAAAGCAAAAGGGTTCTAAGTGCTATTGAGTAAAGTAGCAGATAGAACCTTTTTACATTCAATTCAACCCCTCAATAGGCCATCTACATGTACCAATAACATTTAAATGATATCAGCCTTACAGTCAATAATGAAACTGACAGTACTACCTTATATAATACACATAATTCTAAAAATTAATTAACTGATCATAGTACTCTATTAAGTAACATGTAACATTCTTAACACAAATTGCTGAACAGACAAACACAGGTTTAGATATTTCAATTAACTTACCAGTACATTCATTAGCTGTATCATGCATTTAGTTGTCTTAATTAGAATGCACAGGCATGTTCAATTTAGATGTACAACTGACATTGAATATTTTCCTTGTACAGTTACAAAATGTAATACCTAAACAATCAGGTTAAAGCAAGTCATACATAGCTCAATAAATACATTTTGTAAATAATCTTTGTTTAAGATATATATTAAAATATATACATGTACATACTTTGATGCACTAGACGTATTAAATTGTGTATATAAGTGTTCTTACTGGTAAATGAGTTATAACACATAAAGTTCTATAGATTGATTTTACGGTTGTTTTCTTCACAGAACGGTAGGTCATTGAAATACAATGTATGGGTGGGTGGGGGACATTAGGGTAAACCAAACACAGCTGCAAACTCTGTAGTATACAACAACAATCTATGGTCCACATAATATCATACGGACTAACATCTTCGGAATAACACTTTCAAGGTTTCGAGGGGCATGCATGTGAGGTTATTAGGAATGTTGCAAAGGTTGGTAACACAACGTAGAAATACAAGTACCTGATTGGTCAACTGGAGTTAACTATGGACTATCTTGATGGGTGATTATGCAAAAAGGTTTCTCTATGCAATAGCACTTAGAATCCTTTCACATTCAACCCAATTATGTTTTTTCAGATTTCATGCAATAACAAAACAAGCAAAGCATATGAATGAAGAGCTACTGTGAAAGATGTAAAATTTGGTTTCTTTACCAATTCAAAACCATCAAACATTGTCTAGCATTGAATCAGTGACATAAGCAACATTTTAATGATTGTGATACTAACACTTTGTAGTTTCAGTGTTCAAATGTTTAGTTTTACAAGAAAGAAAGAAATACAGAAAAAACACTTAATTCTCTATTTTCAGAAACAGAGAGACAATTTGAGAGAAAACAAGGCTTATCGGGTGAAATACGACATCGAAGACACGGAACTTGCCTGATATGTTGTTTCCTTATTTTTATGGTTTTAAAATATGAAAGTTTAGATGTAAGAAAAGAACCCACATATATAAACAAAATAAAGAGAAAGATCAGTTTGAACTCTTTAAGAAAACAATACAGTACGTCTGCATGATGATCACACTTCAGATCAATCACGATGTTTAAATAATGAAAGGGCTTTGTAGTCTACTGGTAACACAACTACAAAAGGCATTGAAAAGAGCTAATTGGGTTCTTAATATGTGACATTTAAGCAAGGAGAATAATATTTCAGCAATATAAATTTTGAGCTTTTATTACTGAAATGTTTGCTATGTTTCACTCTAAAGCAACTGAAGCCACATACTTACAGGCAGAAAAGCATATAGACAAAGATACACAAAAAACAATTTCAGTTGCTACTAAAAGATCCACTGGTATTTTTTTTCTAGTTCATGACAATTGTTGGTTCTGAATTCTATTACAAGTGGTGGTTCTATTTTAGACATATTGTGTACATTTTAATTAAATCAGAGGACAAATGAAAGAAAAATGTCAACAATAAAAGAAATATGTTACCAACATTGTGAAGTTTTAATACGTTTCTAAAAAAAGTATTAGACACATATCTTCCTAGTTTCGAATAGTTTAGCATACATTCAAGAGAAAAGGGATGTTTAAATAGTGTTGCTATCAATTAAAATGCTACACCTAGGTTAAGAGTTAAGAAATAAAACATCTGTGTTTTATCGCAGAATAAAATAAAAGTGTGAGTTCGGGTGCGTATGAATTAAATCACAAGGACCCTAGCACGATTTATTTAATTACACACACCCGATCGAGTATGTATATTTTATTCGGCGATAAAACACGGGTACATATGTTTTATTTCGATTCTAACACGGCAAGACCGTTTGTGCTTCTATGATGTGCTGCACTAAGTTTTTTATTGACAGGATGTTGTTTGGTTGCGCAAAATGTAAAAGTAATAAGCATGGACCTAGAGCACATGGAAACGGCCATATTTTATTATGAGTATGGGAGAAAATCACGGGACCGTTTTAGAATGTTAGATAAGTGCCATCGTAGCTAAGTTAGTATAGAATGTTAGATAAGTGCCATTGTAGCTAAGTTAGTATAGAATGTTAGATAAGTGCCATTGTAGCTAAGTTAATATAGAATGTTACATAAGTGCCATTGTAGCTAAGTTAGTATAGAATGTTACATAAGTGCCATTGTAGCCAAGTTAATATAACAGAATAACCTACCATATCTACATGTCCCTTCCTCATCTCCAAGACACCAAGGTTATTATATGCTTCTGCATGATCGTTATTGTTGGATAGTGCCAATCTAAAACACTGATAGGCCAATGTATTGTCTCCTATACCCTGAAGTATAAACACAGGTTATAAGTAACTACAAGAACAGTCAATTTAACATGGTTGGCAAGGAGACAGGCAAATTTGTCGCTATGGAAACAGTTTTGGGAGGAGAGAAAAACTCACATTTACTTCAAATCCTGGGAGACCCTGATTGATTTCAGGCATTTAAAGAACGTGTAGGGTTACATACATAAAATCAAATCTGCATGAATCAAAATGTATGTGATAAATGCCTCATGTGGGCAAGAAACTAATCACCATGGTAGGCAAAGCACATACCATCTACAGTTTATAGGGCAGACACTTAAACGATTTGATGCTGGCACATTATCTCTGAAAGTCTTAAGAGATTTTCTTTTCAAAATATTAGAAAATGCCTCCAAATCAATACAATCTAGCATTTCCCTTTTTCTTTGGTTATAAATTGTTGGCCAACACACAGGTCTGACATCTGACAAGGGTACTGTACCACACTTTTTGAGACTTTTTCATCACAAAATTCAACCAAACATAGGGGGAAAATCAAATCTTACAAGATGTACTTTTATGATATTGATATATGTGTGTATTGGTTTATAGTTTTCACAAAGATCCAATACCAAGAATTGTAATAATGACAAAATTGGTGATCCATAAAAATAACACCTCATGCAAATCACTCATTTTACAGTACATTCATTGGTCCTCCTAATTTCTACAGCTTTTCAAATCTAACAAATTGCTACTGAACCAACTACATGACAGTTTCAAAGGAATCTTACGAGATTAGGAACCAAGCCAAATATGAATAGCACAGAAAGTGTCTCAGATTTATATATGACATTGTAGATACTTGTTCTTGCTAAACTTGTTCATTATTAAATCTACAAATAAAATCAAAATGACACAAATTTTGACAGAAACAATAAACCAAGCGGAAATATAAAATTGTATAAAACATTTATTATTTGACTCACTTATTAATGTATAGTTTCAGACGAATGTGAGACTAATTTCAATGAATAAAAAATCTTTAATTTGCAACCCAAACCACTTTATATGTCCACGTATAAGGCTTTGCTTGGAATACCACGGAATGTAGTGCCTATGAAAATAAATGATTTCACAATAGTTTGCATGGCTTAAGGTTTTCCTATAATTTCATATAATGACAGTTCTTGACTGAAATGTGCTAGAAAACATGCACTCTTGGCTCAATATCAAGACTCCCAATATTTCTTGGAATCTGCCCTTATCTAACCACTCATGCACATTAAATCATGTTCTAGTACGACCTTCAATATGCCAAGGCAGTCATTAATCTAGTACCAATCAATAGAGATATGAGCAAACAATAAATAGTGGTCTCTAAGAAACAGTTCAAGCTTTATACATGATATGTTTCTGCACTACTAGGCATAACAGATGTTTCGATTCTCAAGAGTACATTGTTAGAAACAATCGATAACTTAAACATGCATCAGAAAATATGCAATAAAACAGTCAGACATCAGCACAGAACAATGCAAGATATAGTACAAGATGTGATGTTCTTGGCTGCAAATGTATTAAAATCTGACCCAGCTGTTCCCAACCTCCCCAAATCATCATCATCATCACCAACACCACCTTGGTAATCATCATCACCGTTCACTTAAAGCATGTTCAATTTCTAAGAGCTAGGTTATTTTTATGCCTGCTATCGGCTCGTTTAAATGATATTTGTAACTATCTTACAACAAAGACTGATCGATGGAAATCCTCCCCGCCACATGACAGATTAAATGGCAACAGGAAGGGCTTCTTTCCTTGACAGTTGTCATTAGAAAAGCCATTGTAAAGTTGTGTTGGTGGCAGTGAAGCGAGAGATGGTAATGTGAACTTTCCACACAAAAATGGTTCTGGCAAATTTAGTACAAACCAGTGCTCGCAGATACAACTTTATATAGATTTTTTCAGAAGAGTTGCAATAAAACAAGAATTACATTTATCTTCACATACTATTTGCACTGGCATCAAATATCAATTTTCCAAAACCATATACACATATTTTACATAGTGCTTCTTAAATGGTAAACTTTGCAAAATTAACCAACACAGCAAATCATTCCTGCCACTGCAAGTAGCTCATAGAAATCAAACAGCATATCTGATATTTATTAGGACTGTAAATTCATGCATGTCAAGGTTTTAGTGCTTGCTCAACAATGTACAAAGTTTCTGGAATCTTGCTTTAAGCATTAATGAGTTTTTACAGGATCCATATTATTGAATGGATAAACACACAGACTGACAGAGTGACAGAAATAATGATACAGAAGACAAACTTGTATAATCTATATGGTGTAAGTATAAACTAAATACTAAAACTAATGCAGTTCATTATCAGAGAGAGGCTGTGTATGAAAGAAGAGGTATCCAATTGAACAATATCTTATCAATATTCATCAATGTGTGGTATTTTAATGCATACACAGTTAACTAACCAAAATAGACTTGTAATTGGTGGGCAACTTTTAACCATGATTCTAGTCTCTATTGCAATAGGTTTTTTCTCTTCTAACTTTGGTTGTCTATAAGATTGTTATGCACCGTGAAAAGTTTTAATTTCATCAGGCGTAATTTTTATTGAGTCGCTGATGTTGCATTATTTACGATTCTTGATACTGCATTTTGGTGGAAGCTAGTTGTTATAATAAATGATGCACAACACAAATAAACTAACTCTACAACCTACCATGGCAACGTGTCCAATATTAAACCAAATCTCTGATACTATATTCTCGTCTGCTAATGACAATGCCCTCTCAAAGCAGGTCAAGGTCATGTCATACTGTTGGGCGTAGAAACAACACAGGCCAAGATTGTTGAACAGTTCAGCATTGTAAACACCCATCTGTAGTAGTCGTCTGGAAGAATATAAAGACAGATTTATTTTGCATGAACATCTTGAAGACACTCACGATCAGGATTTTACAGGTAACATATCAAGAGAGCAAACCTTGTCACAAGTACATGAGCTGTTACAAATTTCTTTATCAACTGTGAAAGGAGGTCAGAATTATGTCAAAACAACCATTTCAGCAGACGAACAATTCATTATTAAAGACACAGGTGCAAATGTAAACCAATCAACAAACCCTGATAGATGGTTATAGTTTTAAATGACTCACTAAAGAAAGCAAATCAACTTCATAACACAAAATGAGCAATAACACCATCCAGGGCACGATAATAACCAAAATCTCTACTTGTACTGCTTATCATTGTTATGGTTAACACAGGAAAATTGTATTAAATGTTTCAAAATGATTACTCGTCCTGCATCACTCGTCAGGACATAGGCCATTTTAAAAGTGTCTTCAGTGTGTACCTGTAGAATTTAAGTGCAACTTCTGGCTGGTCAGTATAGAAGTGATGTGTGGCAATACTGGCTATAGCTTCTACATGCATGTTGTCAAATCTCAGTACATCCTTGTAGAACTTTACTGCATTGTCCATTTCATTCAAACCCTGAAACAAATACAAAATGTGCACCTGTAAGTCTATACAATATACAGTCAACTGTATATTAAAAGACGCCGTAAGAGGCAGCCAAAAATTGGTCAAGAAAACTGAAGACGACAGCGAACTTCATCGGTGTGGCCGGGTTTGACAGTGAAGATGGTCATAAATGCAGAGTAGTAGAAGAATTGATTTCAATTAATTCTGGATAAAACATCTTCCCATGTCATAATACAATTGGAAATATTCGAAATCAGCAACTTCAATATCATGAAACATTTCCCAAACCACCTAACACTGTTTTGTTGCCTGGCTCTCAAGGGTAGGTCTATATTTGTTGTTTCTTATTTACAAATAGCTAACATTGAAATTGTACAATAAAATAATACATCAAGTCCTGTTACATTGCACTAAATTACAACTTTAAAAGATAATTTAAAAGATTAATCAACATCATGCAACAATCCCAAATCTATGCTTCATATGCTTCTATTCCAAGAAACAATAAATTCAACTGTCAAAGAGAAAGCAGCGAGAACTCAAATTTAATTCAAATAATCCTCCTATCAAAGGGCAACTAACCTCGAATATTCTAGCTATTCCTGCCAGTAGACTTGTCTCCCCTTGGTACTTCTCCACCCCTTGTTTGTAAAAGTCTATAGCTGTGAGGGGCTGGTCTAGACGTATGTACACTTTACACAGGTATAGATATGTGTCTATCATTTCTTGATGTTTTAATGAAGACTTGAGCTGTTGTTCTGCATCACGATACATTCCTAACCTGTAATATAAATGAAAATACAAAATGTTTTAACAAACTACTAGTGAGACCATGAATACGACAGCATCGTTTAGGAACAGCAGAAGGTTTGTTTCTTCAAGAAATGTCACTGATGACACAATACCTATACATATCGGTACCATTCTGTCACTAAAATCTAACAAAAGCATCCATTCAATAAAGTGATTCTTAAACACATATAAGATTGGTGAACTGTATACGTTTCTCTGTTTGCTTAAAACTTCGAAACTTTCAGTAAATGCATATTTTCATACAGGTCTAGGTCTAAGTCTGATATTATGTAGAATAAATCTTCCAAATGCCTTTGAATCAGCCCCCCAAAAATGAGAAAGTAAATATTTCATAACAAGCTTTAGCCATGGCATGAATTTAAAGATTGATTATGTTAATACATGTTACAAAATAGATAAGATAAGAAAGGTAAAGGTAAGGTAGGGTAAGTAAATGTTGATGTACCTGTAGTAACACTTAGCCAGCTGTACCTTCCACCACCAATCATTGAACCCACATGCCTCTGTAGCTAATGCTGCCAACTCAAGAGCCTGTAAATATTATCAACAAGTTTATTGACAAGTGTCCTTTTTCATGCTTTGTAGAATAAACTTGACGTTTGAACATATTTCACCTCAATCTTGTTCAAAAGATGTGATCAGTCATAAAAGTGTTGGTATGGAATTCATCTTTTTTTCTACACTTTTTGATCTTCTTGCAAAAATTAATTTGTGTTAAACTTCTTCTAAAATTCTCCTGCAAACCTAAATTAACAAGAAAATTGCTGGAAGCGAAGAATGCTCCCCAAATGGCAACTGTCTATAAAAGACAGAATGTGTAATCCAACACCAATTGTACACCAAGACATAACAAAGAAAACAAGCTTTGATGAAAAATAATAAGGAGAGATAATTAAAGTAAAATGTAAGATGGGATTATGGTTCTTGTCTTCTGTACATCCTCTCATTAACATCAATGTATGTACCAAGTTTAATTTTATTCCCTTTAGTACTTTCCATGATATGACCCTGACAGGCATCCATTATGAATAAATAAAATGGTTAAGGGGAGATAACTCTATCTATATACAGGGTAGGGTTATGGTTCTTGTGCACTGCACTTCCTCTCACTGCCATCTATCTATAAACCAAGTTTTATTTCAATCCCTTTTGTACTTTCCAAGATATGACCCAGACAGGAATCCATTATGAACAAAAAATGGTTATGGGGAGATAACTCTGTAAATATACAGGGTTGGATTGTGATTATTGTGCACAGCACTTCCACTCACTGCCATCTATCTATAAACTAAGTTTCAATTAATCCCCCTTATACTTTCCATGATATGACCCTGACAGGCATTCATTTATTCCATTATGAAAAAATAAAATGGTTAAGGGGATATAACTCTGTCAATATACAGGGTAGGGTTATGGTTCTTGTGCACTGCACTTCCTCTCATTGCCATCTAACTATAAACCAAGTTTCATTTCAATTACACCGCCTCCTCGATAGCCTAGTGGTAGAGTGCTGGCTTCGAGTGCGGAAGGTCCCGGGTTCAATCCCCAGTCAAGGATCACGTCATACCAAAGATGTTATAAAAATGGTACCAGTAGTTCCCTTATTTGGCAGTCAAAATAAAACAAAGGAAAATACTGGCTCTTTCTGAAGAATAAAGATAGAACAAAAAATGTAATGGATAACATCTGGGATAGAAATCCTTCGAAGTCAGAGGTCATTGGCCGTTGTGGCGGGGATGAAAAAACTGAATGACCACGCAGAACAGACAAAAGTCAAATGCTAAAAATATTTTTCATTTTTTTTGTACTTTCCAAGATATGGCCCGGAGAGGCAACCATTATAAAAAATTGTTACGGGGAGATAACTCAATAAATATAAAGGGTAGGATTATGGTTATTGTGCACTGTCCTTCCCCATATTGCCATCTATCTATAAACCAAGTTTCATTTAAATCCCAACAGTGGTTTTTAAGTTATTTGCCGGACAAGATACCAGACGGACAGACAAAGCTGTGACTATATGCTTCCCCCTCAGGGGAGCATAAAAAATACTGTGTCCACAAGCACAATTTATTGACGTTATCATTATTTTTAATTTTGTTTTGGAATGTCATTAGTGAAAAATATTTTGCAGTTTTTTTTCCAGTTGGTAACTTACATTTCTAACGTCATTTTCATGATGGAAAATGTATTCAAACAAGGCTTTGGCTAATCCTGGTCTAGCTGCGTATTTGGACATATTTATCCTCGCTAAGTTTATAAAGGGACCATCAGGAGTTGACAACATTGAGGCCTGAAAAAATAGTTTTTAAAGATAAAGTTAAACATATTACACCTAAGTTAACTATTACTCAAAAAGAACCGACAAAAAAAGATACCAGAAACGAAGACCATTATTTTAAAGGTCTGTAATAAACTGTACAGTAAGTATTTCGGCAGTTCATTTTTTCATTTTATAGTGAACTTTTAAACTTACGATCTTATTTAGTTATATACAGTTTCCTATTGGTAACTCTGCAAGTAAATGCTTCTCATATTGATAACGTTTACGTTTGAAAAAGTTTGTGAACAAATGCATTAATTGGGATACACAATGAGTTACTGGTTTTATATATAAGCTTACAGTTCCAAGCCGCACAAATCTGCCTGAAGCACTGGTGACAGGTCTGGCAGTATGAGCAGTTCGGGGAGTTTTAATTGCCTGTTCCATGGTCCCCGGACGTCCGCCTTGAGTGCCTGGCCGAACAAAACCCGAAACGGGACGCCCTGACTGTGACATAGGCCTAGAAAATAAAAGTGGGCGACAACTTTAAAACAGAAATGAATGTAATATAAGCGAAAACTCAAATAAGAATGAATGTTGTACAAATTGAATCTAGATAGAAGGAATGACTTTTAGATAACTGCAACACTAGTATTACAACTTGAGTTGACAATGAAAAGTGTAACTAAAACTTTGACCTTTAAAGATTGAGATTCGAATTCCATCAATTATTTGGTTTGTCAAATAAACACAAAACTTGCATCGCTTTGGCTTTATTTTTACCTGAATGTAAGAGTTTGTAAAAAAAAGTTCATTGAAAGTTGATCCTAAGCTACACTTTTTATCAACCGAAATAGGTATATCCTTCTTTGGCCTGAGCGCCCAATTAGAGCTATTTATAGTTTCGTGCCACTTTTCGCAGTGATTTATGGAAATCAATTTACTTTGTTGGATTCAATAGACGAAATAGAATGTTGGAGTGCGCCTGCACAAGACAACTCTAATTTAATAGTAAGGATTCCATTTGCGGCACATTGTTTCAGTTAGAGTCGGTCGTTATAAGTTTGAATAAATAAATAATGAACATTCGGTTGCATTTGAGCAAATGTAACATTTTTAAGAAAGGTTGAGCTATATTTCTCAAAATACAGAAAATGGAAATATTTTAACAAAATTAGACTCTCAACCGTTAGGATAAGTTTTTTATAAAGCATAACATACTGTTGAAGTAACAATAGCATCACTCACCTGACTCCCTGACTGACATTGCCTTGTCCTGTACCTGGTAGTCTCAGAGATGTCCCTGGTCTAGCAACTTGTGCAGTGACATTATCATCCATCAACATCTCTGCTATCCCTTCTTCATCCCAGTCTACCTCATCCACATACACCTGTGCTGTCAGTGCTCTGGTCTTCAATGTCCACGTCGACTGAAGTTAGTCAATGTAAATATATAATACAAACATCTGTAGATTTCAGAGGATGAAATTGAAGATAGTGCATGTACATAAGACATAAAAGCTTTAAAGCGATCTCACATCCTAACGTTAAAGGAGTCTTGAATAAGGATGCATAAAAATATCCCCGTCTAGCAGGTTTTCGACGGTTTAAGCGGTTTTCGAGTGATTGACCTATTTAAACTAAAGCTATATTTTAAAATACTTTGACAATTTTAACCTGCTATGCAACCT
>ENA-OREC01001900-OREC01001900.1-marine-metagenome-genome-assembly--contig:-NODE-1900-length-11056-cov-13.652974_pt1 | contig 11056 bp, 9 predicted proteins | sample MGYA00248626_ERZ508543 | MGnify/ENA primary metagenome ERZ508543 (study PRJEB26211, sample SAMN05518279) | marine metagenome | isolation source: Puget Sound, Washington, USA | host: Bankia setacea... | reverse complement strand
AACAATATACAGATAAACTGGGATATAATAGATGCTAGCAAAACAATATACAGATAAACTGGGATATAATAGATGCTAGCAAAACAATATACAGATAAACTGGGATATAATAGATGCTAGCAAAACAATATACAGATAAACTAGGATATAATAGATGCTAGCCAAACATAAAAACCTAGCTACCTGATAAAATCCTGTTCCAACACTATCTATGGTCAAAGTGAACTCTGAGACATAATCATACATTCCAAAGTTGAGGTTGTTTACTGAACCCTCTACAGGTAATCCAGTGGCTCTGTACACGCAGCACTGCTCAGAAATACTGTAGATAGCATCACTGGCACATTGGTGTTTCCAATGTTCGCCCATGGACTGGTTATAACACGAAGCATTGACGGAGATACAAGAGTAAGACTTGTGACAGAATACATGATCCACACTGGCACATCCTGGTCTGTACACCTGGGAGAATGAACATGACACATTTCCACAAATTTCTCAACAACTTTCTTCCTTACTTGAGTTAAATGGTTGCCTTTAACTCCCATATCATTATCTCAAAAACAAAAACCTTGAATATAAATGCTATTTACATCAGTTGGACATAACTTTGTACCCTTAAAGAATCACATTGTATGAAGGAACATTGTGTAAATTGAAACTGATTATGAACTACAACATGCTATGTGGGTATGTATGTGTATGTTCTATTAACTTTCATATCAAAATGTATTTGAGATTGAACCCACTGGTTATTATAAGGTAAACCTAATAAAGTGCTACTACAATAAGTCATTATCATGTTAGTTGAATTTCTCCTCTGACATGACGAATTCTACCAATTGTAATACATGTACATGTATATATATTGGAATAATAAAACGAAAATCTTTATAAATTGCTGAAAGAAGTAAATGCAGAAACAAACTCACTTGTATAGTAATAGTGCCTGTGGTATCAGCTGTATAAGAGATGCCTACAATCGTTCCATTCTGTTTAAACTCAGCTCCAGATATGAGATAGAGGTTCCCTGTACCTGGATGGGTCTGTCCTGAAGTCACACCTGATGACTGACCAACCGAGTAACTCTGACAATCTATTTAATACACACAAAGCGTCCTGTAAATATCTTTCTCAATGTACTTTTTCCATTCATCTTGCTACATCTATACATAATTATCTGGCGAATATCAAATATCATTTTTTGCTTTGACTTCTAAGATAAATTAGCCTACATAGAATGCAAATATAACAAGCTACAACAAACATCATTTGGCAAGCAGATTGTTTCCTGTTTACAAGAAAGGTTGGTCTAGCCAGCTGAGTTACCCAGAATATTCTACACTTCTCCAACCACTTGAAACAGCTGATACAAATAATACATCAATTTGTTACAAAAGCTTTTCATCAATTAAATGCTGTTAATACCCATATTGAATTCGTAAAAGTACGTTTAAATGCCTAGAAGAGGGGAAAAATTATGGTTCTGGAATATAAATAAATGTCAAATTTGATAGTTTGACATTAAAAACATTATCGCCTGTTTTATTTACCTGGTGTGTTTATATACAGAGAGGTTCCATCCCCAAAGCTGGTTTCAGCATCTATATTGGTTCCCTGTACAATGGTCACAAAGCATTCAAACTGGGAACCACTTACAGCATAGGGTGGGCAGTCAATTTGCACACCCTTGATCCTAGTCTGAGCCTGAATAAAAGAAACAATATTTGAGATCTATGCAAAGAAGGTGAAATTTTGGTCACAATTCTTGCTTTTTTGCAATCATCTAATTTTAACATGTTTCTTCTCAAAAGTGTTGATGTTGTATGTGTCGTCCTCACCTGTAAGTTACTCGCTAGGAAAAATGATAAACAACATAAGAATATAAACACTTATACCTGCACTGCGATGCCAGTCTGTACTGTGGTATTGAAGTTGTCAAATGCCACAGCTTTCACAATCGTCATGCCTGGTTGTAGAAAATGGTGACCAATGCTGATGTCTGAGGCAGCTAGTTGGAAATCTCCATTCCCATCATTTGAACTACCCTCAATAGTAATGGCATCCCCTCCTGTTACATTGAACACTAAGCTCACAGTGCTGTATGTCTCAACAACACCTACAAAAAAGTAAAAAAAGAAAAGTAGAACGTTTATGTCTTTAGTAAAAGGTCTTATTTTTCCCAATCTTAAACTCATTTGTCAAAAGAAAAACAGGGTTGTTTGACGGACACAGTGGTAACGCTTATGCCTTTCATAGCTGTGACCCGGCTTCAATACCTGGTATTGGCATAAGAGATGGTTATATGGTCACCAGGTTGGACAGACGGGTTTTTCCCAGGTACTGCAGTTTCATTACAAGCAAAAAAACAACAAATTTGAACATCGGTACCAACAAGAATAATTTTTTACAAGTAACTAAGTTTAACTTGTTTAGTGATTGTTGTAAATAGAAGAATTTAAAGCTTATAAACTAATAATGTGTAAGTGATTGTCTATTCTTCTCAATCCCATTTATATACTTTTCTATAATGTTACAGAGATTCATCTCATTCATTGTAGAATATTATGGAAATAAATATATAAAAGCAGTAAGAGCTAATCCAGTGCTCAAGAAAGAGTTTATGTAGTACTTTTGTGATAAAACATGTGATTATTTTACAGACTTTAGCTGTCAATGACTCTTCAAACATGTCAATTTAACATAAATTTTGTACATAAAATATTCCATAATTTATTAAACAATTTCCGATTTTGTCAATCCGAAGTTAGACCATTCCCCTACCTGGATTTGCAATGGTCAGCCCTGACAGTGGTACAGCTGAGACCGTGTACACATTCATATATTGAGCTGCCCCACATAGCTGGCTCCAGTCCCCCGTGCATGGTTCATAACAGTTGCTCTCAGGTACAGGAGACTCTGTTAGTCCACTACCACAAACACACACTGATCCATCAGTTAAACCTGCATGGCTGGAAATTAAAATGATAGTGTGTACAGGATAATTTAAAACAAGCATAAAAAGCATCTTTAAAACTCCTTCAATCTGACTAGGTTGTCATTGGTTTGATGTTTTAGTTGGTTGTTTCTGCTCTTTTTTAGAACTGTATTTAATATAACTGTCTAGAACGTTCATTTAGATATAATTTGAAACAAGCTAGGTGCATGGCTTGTTTTTTTTAAATCATATTTAATATTTTATTAACTTACCTTCTCTTATACTAGAACCATTATGATTTGTGAGGCACATTTTTTTATTGGTCAACTGAACCATATATTGAAATGTCATCAACAAAAATGGCTAAAACAAAAACAAATTTGGAAGAACCGTTCAGTTAGAGTGTCTCAGCATAGAAATCTAGTAAGAACATTTCAAAACTATTTTTCAATGCATTTGAGTTTTACAAGTGGTTATGAAAAGAGACATCATATTGTGCTGTTGGTAACTTATCTTGGATTAAAATGTCGTTCTTTATGATTTATGAGCTACAACTCAGCTAATGGGCATTAAACCAAGTATCTATGATATGACTGAAACACATGTGCAATACCTATGTCCTTGGTTCATACACATGGTCTGACAGAGTTCAGCTGTGGTGTCCTTAGTGTCGTAAAGACCTGGGTTCACATCAAGTTGGCGTAGTGGCAGGGTCTCGGGGTAACAACCAAGGTAGGCTAGGGTAGAAAAAGTACACGTTTTTTAATATTGAATGCCAAAGTATTCTTAAAAAACTACACAACCCTGCAATGACAGAACTGTGAATAAAAGACAAATTAAGTACATCTTATCAAATCCGCTGTCTAGAAACTTTCATATCTCAATATTATGTGTAAATAACGTAAAGAAACAAAGAATATGCACATAAAACAGCAGGTTGATAGAATACCAAACATAAAACTCTAGCATTTTCTAAGATTACCAAAACCAGCATGTAGTGAGCTATGTTATTTCTTTATGCTTATAAATTCTATGTTGCCATGAGTCTTCTTCTTCTTCTCGTTCGATGTTGCCATGAGTGACTTAGACAGTAAACCCATACTCACCAGCTTCATACTGCAATATGTTCACCCCAAAGATCCAAACCTAAAATAGGCAAATATTGGATATATTAAGGTTTTAACGTTTAAGACGCATTCTTCAAACTTTTGGAACATTTCTCTATCATAATATATTTATATAGGGCTGTATTTAATGCAAAAGTTACTGCTCTCTTATTTCTTTTTATAGTTATGATGATTTGGTGGCAACCCTAAAAGTAATTATCTACACAGAGTATTCTAGAACTAATGTATTAGCAATCAAAGAAATCTGCCAATCAACAGCAAATATATAAACATGGTTAGATGTGTATGATTAGGAATAAAAGCTGTGCAAATCCAACACGGAAGTTTTCGCAGTTCATTTTAAGCACTCCAAAGCTGTCTATTTTAAGCACTCCAAAGCAGTCTATTTTAAGCACTCCAAAGCAGTCTATTTTAAGCACTCCAAAGCAGTCTAAAAACACCACTGAATGATGGCGAGACATTTAAAAGAAAAAGGCACTTACCAATATCCAGCAGATTCCCTTGTTGTTTTCCATTTATATTGTTTCCGTGACAATCTTTAAATTATCGATTAATAAATATCTACTAAACATGTTTCCCTTTAAACTGTTGTAGCCATCTTTTGAGCATATGCTGATTTTAAAAACTCTTGTAAGAAGTTCCGTCAGGATTAAGCTGTAGATCAAATTCAAAGTTTAATTCCAACAATTATAAAGAATAAAAACTCCAAATTGTCGATTCCCTGTAAAGGTCCAATATACAAATGTACTTAACTTTGAATAATTGCTCAAAACCACGTAACTTAAAATTGGTGTTTATGGTAAAATTATCAACAATAACCCAAACTATGAAAACTAAAAACTGATTCTTGGATCTGACCACATACTCAAGATGACCAGTCACTTATAGCAGTCAGTACAGCCTGTCCTTTGTTCATAAAGGTCCAGTCAAGTTCCTAAGGTAAGTCAATATTATTTACCCTTCCAATTAGCATCTTAAAATACCAAGTCCTGGGCTCTACTGTCAATAAGGCTGACTTTCTTTTTGTATTAATTAATTAACCAATATTTTATATTTCATAACTTTCGCCTTAGATATTCTTTGTAAAAAGACAAAGTTGATTTTTCTAGTTTGTGATGTAATAATAATTAGTTCTGCTATTAAGACCACTCAATATTGAGACCAGTCTGCTATTTAGACCACTCAATATTGAGATCAGTCTGCTATTTAGACCACTCAATATTGAGACCAGTCTGCTATTTAGACCACTTAATATTGAGACCAATCCGTTATTTAGACCACTCAATATTGAGACCAGTTTGCTATTTAGACCACTCAATATTGAGAACAGTCTGCTATTTAAACCACTCAATATTGAGACCAGTCCGCTATTTAGACCACTCAATATTGAGACCAGTCCGCTATTTAGACCACTCAATATTGAGACCAATCCGCTATTTAGACCACTCAATATTGAGACCAGTCCGCTATTTAGACCACTCAATATTGAGACTAGTCTGCTATTTAGACCACTCAATATTGAGACCAGTCCGCTAATTAGACCACTCAATATTGAGACCAGTCCGCTATTTAGACCACTCAATATTGAGACCAGTCCGCTATTTAGACCACTTAATATTGAGACCAGTCCGCTATTTAGACCACTTAATATTGAGACCAGTTTGCTATTTAGACCACTCAATATTGAGACCAGTCCGTTATTTAGACACTTATTTCTGGTCCTAAATATCACATTTCATTGAATTTGGGTCTCGTTATTTAAGACCTGGAGTAAAATTTAATAATTAAGACCATGAAAAAGTTTGACTGGTCCGTTTAAACTGTTTGGTTTGAATTAGGGTCATGGCGGCACAAGACAAGCCTGCCAAATATTTCAAAATATCAATAGGCACTTATAAAAGAAAGTTTGCCTTACTAAAAATGAAAAGATACATGCAGCCAGATCATGTAGAAAACTTTCCAAAATACATGTATACTGACTTTGCAAACATGAGCTGGCATTAATTAAAGTTAGGATAGAGTGGGTAAATAGGAACATTGCCACATAAAAGTACAAATGCTGTCATATGTGGTAAAGGTGTTTAATAGTTGGAAAATTATAGCACATTACACAAATTATAACCAGAAACTTGAATATATCAAAATAATACTCAAACAATAGACATATGTAAAATAGTTGAGCACATCCATGGACAAATTAATAATAATACCATCAGCAATATTTCATAAACGAAAGGTAAATAAAGTTGTTTAATGTTAAAGCACTGAATACTACATGTATACACCGGCTATATATTACCTGACTAGCATGAATATAAACCAAATAGTGTTGTTTTAAAACAGAGCATAGTTTAAACATAAAATGTAAAACATGACATAGTTAATATACTTAAGAGTTGACAGCGGTGTTTTGAAGTTTAAATAACATGCCAAAAATCTATAAGTCGTACATGTATATTGACTCCACAGTGATAGTCTCCCAAGTTTGTCCATTAAAAATGTTGGAAATTTCACAATAGACAAAGGGCAGATAATTAAGGTTTTCAGACCTGTAACATTCAATTGCATACCCCTATAGACTAAGCGAGTATATCAACAACAAATAACAAAAAGCAAATATTTGTTAACAATTAATACATGACTTTCAAAATAATGGAATGTACTATAAAACATACTTCTAAATAATTGTAAAATAATGCTGACAACTATAACTGTTATGTAAATGCTATAAATTAGCTGTAATGTTGACATAAATGTAAAACTTTGGATTTAAAAGCTAAAATTAATAACAAAAACAACAGTCGTTATAATACTGTTTACTGATTAATGCTGTAAATATAATATTCATCACAGTAAATGAGACTGCAAGATTATCAAAACTATTTACATGTCGATCCTTGAATCATTTACCTGTCGATCCTTGAATCATTTACATGTCGATCCTTGAATCATTTACCTGTCGATCCTTGAATCATTTACCTGTCGATCCTTGAATCATTTACATGTCGATCCTTGAACCATTTACCAGTCAATCCTTGAATCATTTACATGTCGATCCTTGAATCATTTACCTGAACTAGTACACTATTATCTACATACTTAAAGCTTTAAACACATTTAAAAAGTACAAACTCAACCAAACCTATCCTGAGTGCATGAGAAACACAACCTGTCCATACAAGTTTACCAAAAACTACTGTCCCTTCAATTCTTTTACAATATAGCATATCTTTTTTGTCGCCATGGTGATCTGGTCATGGTCAAGGTCGTTATGGGTCACCACTCTGGTAGTCATGGGGTATATGGACGAGGACTTTACTATGATGCTGTCTCCAAGATCATGCTTCTCTTTCTCTGTCACCTAGAAAGATAAAAGTTTGGTAAAAATGTTATGTCATGAAACATACAGTTGAACTTTGTTAGCCCCAAATAATGAAACTCAAGTAACCAGTAATACCCTTTCTTATATATTAAAGCAATTGACAGTTACAGCATACTCGTTTTAGTACTTTCCCCCAAGGTAAGTCATGATTTGATTCGAAACAAATTTGATAAAGAAAAGCTTGTCCCATTTTTTCAGTAAAGTTTCACTATAAATACCAATCAACATAAAGACCAGTCGGCTACTAAAACCTTTCATTTAAAGACCAGTTGGCTACTAAAACCTTTCATTTCTATTCCTAAATATAAAGACCAGTCGACTACTAAAACCTTTCATTTCTATTCCTAAATATAAAGACCAGTCGGCTACTAAAACCTTTCATTTTTATTCCTAAATATAAAGACCAGTCGGCTACTAAAACCTTTCATTTCTATTCCTAAACACCTAATTTCAATGTCAATATTAGTTTCGCTATGAAGTCCGGCACACTCTATTAATTTGTTATAAATAGGATAATGAAAGCCAGCAAATCATGCAATCCCTTTTTCGTCGATCCGAGGTTGTCTAATTAGCTAAACTTCACTGTACATCAAACTTTACTTTAAAATGACACAATTATAAAACCATCAGTCACCTGAGTTAGTCTGTGTGAGAACATTTCAGCTGTAAGTCCTGGTTTCACCATATCAAACATCACCATATTAGTGTCAATGCCTTCCTTAGGTATCTGTACTACACCATCTCCAATCTTCTCTACCGCTAGATAATGAAAACAGACAAATAAACTTTCAGTATGGTAACCTCAGATCTACCAAAAATAATAACTTTTACAGTGGCTAAATTTTAATTAGTTAATCTAAACATGAATTCATCACGCCAAAGTATAACCTGATACTATTAGTTGGGTACTGAACAAATTAGAGTATTTAAAAAACAAACATTTACGACAGGAACAAGGTTTCTCTGATTATACACAATAACATTTTATTTCTAAGGTTAACTGGTAAAAGATAAACCCTACCCTCTCCTATTTGTTTGGCCCATGCATGATCCTCGGAGAGTCTAGGTACAACATGATCTAGGGAATAAAGGGCTGCTGCAGCTAGGACCCCTACTTGTCTTAAACCTCCTCCAAGAGCTTTACGCATCCTTATCGCCCTTTAAAGCATCAAATATCATTGACTAATCTTTGGCCAAATGTTCAATGATAATATAACTGTGACTATGATTCTTAATTAACACCATACTGATGGATTATGCCAAAAGAAAAAAGTCAAAATGTTTTTAAAGTTGGAAAAAACCTTGTTTACAACAAATGTTATTTTAATGATTGTTCCAGTCATTCATTATGGACATTATTCTAGGGTTTGAAATGGATCATAAGATCAAGCACTGTATTTAACAATGTTCTGTTTCTTTAAGATGTAATGTTTAAACCTGAACTTGTCATAAATGAGTTAGCACTTACTTGTATACATACTTACATGTCAATAAACTCTTTGGTTCCAGCTATAACTGAGCCTACAGGTGCTGCTAAACCCTACAACAAAACAAGTGTTGAAAGAAAAACTGTCCATAATGCATCTCCCTAATAAACAAGAGATGTTTGTCAAAACTTTATGCACCCCGATGAGTGGCAAGTTGTCAGAAAAATCCACACGACCCAAAAAGGCAAATATTAAAAATAGAAATGTTAAACTTATGTCTGAGAAACAATGTTAAGATTATGACTAAACCTTCCTTCAAAGTTTGAGGAAAGTAAGTTTAAGGTACATTACTTGATCAGGTCTAAATAAGGTCTGTTTAAAATCAATAGGAGTCATGTGCTTAAAATGACCAGCCACAAAACAAGTTTGAGGAGAAGCCAAGCACATCTTATTCTGTGTTCGCTTTTCAGATAGGACAAATTTGTTTGTATTTAAGATCAATGTGAACCTGAGGGTTGACCCTGCTGACCAGACTATCAGTAGGGGTCATCTACTAATCATCCCCAGCCTCCCTGCCAAGTTTGAAGACATTGGGCCCAGTTGTCCTTAAGTTATCAATCAGATAAGCTTTTTGCATTAAAAGTCACTGTGACCTTTACCTATGACCTGCTTAGCTCAACAGTTCATACTGTATCTCTTACTAGATTATGCAAACAGTGAAAGCTAAACTGTGTTACTGCTACACCCATTTAAACTTAGCACATGCTCACAAACTCTTGACCTACCATTAGTTTCACCTTGTTTATTCACTCTTATTTACCTTAGAGAAACACATGTTGACACTGTCACTGTATTGGAGTATTTCTGAGACAGGAACTCCAAGTGACGTGGCTGCGTTCAGGATTCGAGCACCATCTGTGTGTACTATCAGGTTGTGTTCCTTGGCTATAGCATAAACCTGTAATTTGCACCTTTAGTAGAATAGTAGCTTGCATTGGACACTATGAAAGGTAAATCGTCAAAGATATTTAACAAACATCATAAATAAATTGCAATGTTAAACAAAATTGTTAAGCCTTTGAGATATTTTTTCATGTTACTTATAATAGCTTGTACTGATTTTGACAATATTTCTTATATGGCCGATTCTCTGTAAAGGATCACTCACAAGTGTTGCGAGAGCAAAAGCGAGAGACTTTCAAGTGCAATTGAATTAAGAAGCAGCTTTTGCATTCACTTCTCTAACGCCTTTACAAGCAAGCTCTTACCTTCTTGACAAAGTCCATAGGAAGAGCTTTTCCACCACAGAAGTTATGTGAGTTTTCTAGGCAGATAAGTTTAGTACGGGGCTGATGAGGGTCGTGTAGGGGTCGTATGAGGGAACGTAACTCTGTAAGGTCAAAGGTCCCATCTGGTAGGTTCTGTATGGTACGTGGAAACACACCTGCAAACTGAAGAAGAACAACTGAACTACAATGTATGAATACATAATCAATGTCAATAAAATTAAAGGTCAAACAATTGAAATGCTTAATTAGAATCTCAACCTTTAATCTTAACGATTATAAGAAAATGTAAAATATCTGTTATCGCTATACACTAATCAGCTCTACTAAAAAAATCCATGTTACCTTATGAAACAATTCCCATGTATAATGTCCATACAAGTATATACCTTTAAAAATAATTGGTTCTTGAAAGTTGATGTGTTCACGGTACCCATGTTCTACTTACTTGTGCAATGCCACCTTGTTCATTAAGCAGAATGTGAGACTTGTGACCTGTAATAGCTTCTGATCCCCTCTCCTGACAGTGAACCAGTACTGAAATAGGATATAATGTTAGCGACATTGTACAGACTTAAGAACAAAATCACTTAACTACATTTCACAAGCATTAAGGTGTCTTAAATTACTTGTTCATACTTCTTTATGCTAGACAAAAGAATTTATTTTAGAAACATTTGGTCATGCCCATTTATCAATGCTTACATATGCATAATAGCAATACTAATATATAACAGTATTTTCAATCATGGCTGTAAGTGTCTAATCTCATGATGTTTACATATGCATCACAGCAATACTGATATATAACGGTATTTTCAATCATGGCTGTAAGTGTTTAATCTCATAATGCTTACATATGCATCACAGCAATACTAATATATAACTGTATTTGC
>ENA-OREC01001899-OREC01001899.1-marine-metagenome-genome-assembly--contig:-NODE-1899-length-11056-cov-14.207487_pt1 | contig 11056 bp, 10 predicted proteins | sample MGYA00248626_ERZ508543 | MGnify/ENA primary metagenome ERZ508543 (study PRJEB26211, sample SAMN05518279) | marine metagenome | isolation source: Puget Sound, Washington, USA | host: Bankia setacea... | reverse complement strand
CCTTGACTGGGGATTGAACCCGGGACCTCCCGCACTCGAAGCCAGCACTCTACCACTAGGCTATCGAGGAGGCGGTGTTTAAGGAATGTGTCATGGGATATATTTTTATAAAAGGCACAATTTTTGACAATGGCATATTTCTACAGATGCAGCCACCAACGGATGATGAATTCTTTATTTAACCATATAAAACTGATGCATACATATTGTTTATTTTACAGATTTGATACAGCAAGCCAAGTCAACAAATCATCAAGATAGGAAGCCTAGTTTTTGTTTAAATGAACAGCCAGTTCATTATAAAGCCGACCCCAATCAATTAAGGTCATCAGAGAGGTCAAACTCAGAACCAGACATGAGTCATCTTGGAAAATTTGACAAATGGTCCCTACACAGAGACAGAACATTGGACTCAATTAAGAGTTCAGTCGCTTCAAAGGCTAGACAAGATAAAGGGGATAGTAGAAGCTTACATGAACAATGTCTTAAAAGTCAGGCATCTTTGAAAAGTGTCTCGTCATCGTTAAAAGAGAAAATGATCTCCAAGCAAAATGAAATAGCAGCTCTGAAAAAACAGATAACTGAACGCAGCAATAGTTTATCCCCAGTAAAGCCATCAGAATCAACAATGCCAAATACTATAAAGCAAAGATCACTAATTAAAAATGAGAAATCTCAAGTAAATCCAAGTTCCATAGCAGTCAAAATTGATACTGCACGAAGCCGAAACTCAATAGAAATCTCAAACATAGACTCAAGATCAAACTCTATAAGCAGTTCCACATCCTCAGTCGTGGTTGAAGGGACAAAAAATGTCTCAAGATTGCAGATTGCTTCTAAACCAGCCTCTAGCATAGGACTCAAAGTTTCAAGTTTTCCATGTGCAAATAAAACAGCATTACTGTCTACGCAAAATCAGAAATCCTTATTTACAAACCATTTTCATATATCTACAGCAGGAGGTCAGGTTAGAAAAGCAGTTTCTTATAGAACACCATCTAAGTATATAAAGAAAACCAAGTATTCAATTGTTAAAGAACAACCAGTGTTAAGTATTAGTGCATCTGCTACAGCTTCCAGAGATAAAGCCATGTTGGTAGGCAATAGTAGTGATAAAGTGCAATTGCAGCCAAAGACACCATCAAAGTTTGTCAGTTTTTCAAAGTACTCCTTAAAAAGAATTCGGCGATCTTTGTCAGATGAAAATAAAGGTGACAAAAGCTCATTTACCTCCTTTCAAAGTCCGAGTCAACAATTTGCTAGAACTGTCCGGACTAAATACAAGATGCAGAAAATAAATATGGGTATAGTGAAACATGGAAATAGTTATGATGGCATCGGAGCCTGGGAAAGAAATCATTGTTGGTCGTCTTTGTCTGGAGCTGGAAGAAGAAGCATGAGCTACAGACAGTCCTATGTTAAACCATTCTGGCAGAGACACAGGAGCTGTGATAGAGTAATAAAACCATCATACAGAAACAAACAAAGAGGTAAGAAAATAACTATTGTATTTTTATGTAATTAATAACAACAAAAGAACTTCAGAGTTTTTTTCATCTACTGAGAAGTGGAAAGCTTTGTAAGATAAGATGAACACAGTATCAAATGACTTTGATTTTCTTTATAAATTTGAGTATTTCCATGTTTGCATCAATAGACAGTGTAAGTACATGTATATCCAGTCTGTATACCAGTATCCCGCTATGTATCCAGAGATTCATTCAAACCTCATATTCATGTGGGGAAAGAGAAATCATTTGCTTTCAAAGATTATGCAGGGACTGGTCCATTTAGTCAGCAAGCGATGACATCACTGAAATATAATTGAAAATTGATGTTATATCCCATAAAATAATCAAACATACAGTAGGCATAATTGTAAAGCGGGTAGTGGAGAAATGACACGATGCAGTCAGTCTGTGTGTATATCCTGTAAGGCCAGTTATGGTTTGTAAATAAATAGTCTAGAGGATGTGAGAGTGGTTAGCGCGTTTGACTTGTAATAGGTGAATGGATGTCATGCCTGAGTTTGCACCCAATTACTCCCGTTGTTTCCTTGAACAAGAAACATTACCCTCATAGCTCAGTACAAGTGTGTTCCTGGAATAGATTCTAAGGTGATTAAATGCTGTACACTCACTCCTATGATCTGTTTAAAGTTAGGACCTATGCCCACTGACAATCTATATGTGCTCTGTTTGCACAGTATATGCTAAATAGGCCATGAATGTCAAATTTTTCCTTATGGCTTGCCCACATCATTAACCCCCCGCCACAGAATGGGGAGGGTATTTTAGGAATGCACTTCGTCAGTCTGTCTGTCTGTCCGTAACATTTCGTGTCCGAGCTATAACTAACGCATGCATTGATGGCTTACCATCTAACTTGGTACAAATGTTGTCCTCATTGAGAAGATGTGCAGTAGCCTGGGCCCGGATCCATACCTCAAAGGTCAAGGTCACACGGGACAATTTATGGCCAGAGTACACATGTTCGTGTCTGCACTTTAACTTACGTATGCATTGATGGATTACCATCTAATTTGGTACAAATGTTGTCCTCATTCAGATGACTTGCAGTGACCTTGACCACAGATCCATACCTCAAAGGTCAAGGTCACTTGACACATTTAACGGTCAGAATACACATGCTTGTGCATTGATCTTACCTACACTACACACAATCTGAATAACTTTAACAAATATCCTTCTATAATCCTTCAAACAACTCGTATTTCCAATTTTCCCATTCTTGACCAGTGGTAGTGTACAATTTTGGTCCGGTTCAACGTACCAGTCAGGTTGAGATAAAAACAAAATGTTATAAAAAAACAATGAAGGGATATAGCTGTCCTTTGAACTGCCTTGTTTTTACATTGTTACTGTGATTCATTAACACTTTCCCACATAGTAAACAGTCCTATCATATATTCCTTATTTTTTTATAAAGATTTCGAAATGGTTACTGAAAATTTCATTTTTGCACTCCGCATCTGAAACTGCTAGCCTACTTTGAATTATTTTTGGATTTTCAGGGAGAGTCCATCCGATCAGTGGCTTCAATTGGACGCACACCCGAGTACCATACTACAGAAGGACAGGTTTTCATGGAGGTTACATACACAGGAAGGTGGACTCATTGAAAAGGAAAATTCCATTTAATCCACAGTAAGAACCTTTACGCCCATTTGTTTCTAAATAAGATGGCACAGGTGAGAAAAACTACACTAACATTATTTCCCAAACCACTCAACATATTTAGCACATTTAGGTATGTTACTGAGGGTGAGGTTTATTTTATTTAAAGTTGCCCTTTCGTTTCCAATTTATTAATTTCATTTTATCTTTTTAATAAGCATACATATATTATAATAAATGCTTCTAATGAAGGAATCTGTTTTGAGTTTGATTATTTTTTATACTTTCAAATTGCCCACAAGTACTAAACATCTATTATGACTGACCCGTTAAATGTCATTTTTGGCGATTTCGGTATATGATTACTGGGCTATAGGATCGTGTTTAGTTGTCTATATATATACCGTAAGGGCATTATTTTATAAGTACTTTGTGGCTATGAAGTTCAGATGACCGTGGATTTTTTTATCCTACCATCAGTGCTTTATTTGCCTCCAATCGGCCTGCCGTGTATACTATAGCTATCTACAGCAGGCTATTCACGACAAAGTGACGTCAGAGGTAAACACTGCTAAAATGCAAATGATTCAAAAGTTTGGCTGATGAATGATGCTGTTTGGCAGCATAGATATTTCTCATAATAGCTGTTGTGTCATTAAATTTGCATTATTTAAAAAAGAAAGGAATCATTTCATCCCAGTTATCAGTCTATCGTCTGTTTCGCACGTTTACTTTTTCATTCTATTTATATCGCGAAAACGAAAGTAGCTCTGAGTCGGCTTGACCTTTACAACAAAATAAAAACACTGTTCGTTGTATTTCTTCTCCTGTTTCATTTGTTTAGACATTTAAAGACAGACACAGGAAACTATACCTTTGCACCACACATTGCTCGTATCCTAATTTGCCGTTATTGTTTTCATGTCCTTCAATGATTGTTTGTGCCTCACTAACTGTGTATTCACTGAGTGTTAATGACGTCATGGTGATGACTTTCTTGAAATCGATTAAATCGTAGCACATTTGTGTGCCCTTTATTCATTTTTGATTAATTAAATAACATGTTTACTGTTTGTAGACAATGATTATAGGATAAATAGAATTTTAGGTCCCTGTCTTTGTACATTTGAGTATGTTAGGCAAGTTGGAGAGAGGTATACATAAGCGAAAGTCCATCTTTAAGGATCGTTGTATGTCAGTTGTATGGTCTGAAGAAGCCTTCACTATCAATTCAAGTGAATGAAAAATTGATTGAAACTGTTATTTTATGTCAGTGTTTTAATAACTGTTTCCCAGAGATAAGGAAACACTGGTGATACGTATGAAGTACAGCAGACTAGTATACACCATCTTTGTATTGGCAACTTTGCAAACGTATGAATCCCTGGCATTCTTGGTTTTTGCAACACTCAATTTTAAGTAGATTGTATCTTAGAAGCTCTGACACATTACTGGAATAAACTATATGGAAAAGCAGACTGTATATCGTTGTCAAAGTGGTTGATGGTCATATGAAGACACATGTAGTTATAGTTTATACGTTCGATGAATCAATTTGTACGAAATGTTTCAAAATGAATGGTTTCATAGACTCTTCAATTAGGCACCATTCAAAAGAAACATAAAGCCAAAAGCGTTAACTACAAAGACTTATCAATTCACCAATTTTCCTTAAACAGGGTGGAGAATGAGTGTATGAATTGATTCTTTAACAGTGATATTTTTTTATTTTTTTGTTTGATTTACTTGTTTGTTTAGATATCTGCAGATTACTTTTTGTTTGATAGGAATCACTAGACTTGTAGTTGAATTACAAACCTTATCACTAATGAAGTCCAATGAAAATGAGAACTTTACTGTTGTTTTTATGCCCCCCTTCGAAGAAGAGAGGGCATATTGCTTTGTACATGTTTGTTGGTAGGTCTGTCTGTCTGTTCGTCCATCTGTAACCTTTTCGTTTCCCATCAATAACTCGAGAATGCCTTGACCTACCTTCCTCAAACTTGGTCCACACATCCATCCTGGGTAGCAGAATAACCCTATTGACCCACACTGGGTCAAAGGTCAAGGTCACCATAGTCAAATGTGCCAAAACCGTTTCAGATTAATAACTCGAGAATGCCTTGACCAACCTTTCTCATACCTCGTCCACACATCAATCCTGAGTAGCATAGGAATCCTATTGATCTTGGGGTCACTGGGTCAAAGGATAACGTCACTTGGGGTCAAATTTGTCAAAACCATATACGATTGTTTAAGTAACAATTTCCCAAAATGAAATTCTTCTTCATACATTTGTGCAACTTATTTTCAACTGACTAATCGAGTTGTACAAAACTGTGACAAAAAAAGCTTTAGGGGGCATAATGTTTTATGAACATCTCTTGTTTAAATGGATAGATATTTTTGTTTTTTTCTATTCTTATGTTGGTAAGAAGAAAGGTATGAGTCATAAAAGTGCTAAATCTTTAAAAAAAATGCTTACTTAGGAGACAAATATTTTTCATAATCGATGTCTGTCTGGGCCATATCGTTGAAAGTACAAAAGTGATTGATATTAAACTTGGTTTGTAGATAGATGGCAGTGAGAGAAAGAACAGTGCACACGAACCATAATCATACCCTGTATAATTATTGAGTTATCTCCCCTTAACCCTTTTTCATAATGGATTCCTGTCCGGGCAATATCTTGGAAAGTACCAAAGAGTTCGAAATGAAACTTGGTTTATAGATAGATAGCAGTGAGGGAAAGGGCAGTGTATCAAAACAATAATCCTATCTTGTATATTTACAGAGTTATCTCCCCATAACCATTTTTTCATAATAGATGTGTGTCCGGGCCATATCTTGGAAAGTACAAAATGGATTGAAATTAAACTTGGTACATACATAGATGTTAATGAGAGGAAGTTCAGAAGATAAGAAGCATAATCCTATCTTTCCTTTTTACTTGAGTTATCTCTCTTTCATAGAAGGTGGTTTTCTTTGTTATGTCTTGGTGTACAAGTAGTGTTTGATTACAACTCATGCCTTTTATAGACAATAGGCTTTTGGGGAGCATTTCTTGCTTCCAGCGATTTCCTTGTTGGTTCAGTAGACATTTTTCATATATCAACATTCATACACAAAGTGAAAGAAATCAAATAAATAGCAAAGGGGGTAATTATCATAGTTGGTTAGATCATCTGAACACAGAGTAGTGCGTCATTCAGCAACGCCTGCAGTCTCTTTTTCCCCAGCTGATTAGTCGTCATCATGTTCTTTGGCAACTCTCAGTTTATAAAGTTCTATATGGAGGCAGAACTAGGTTATTAGAAATAGCTATGCTTTATTGCACTAGCATTGTGACCTTATTACATTCAACGTGTTCCCTTCCAAGTGGCAGCATTGTTTGACCCAATCTTCAATATTATTGTTAACACCTTTATGGTCTTTTGATTGACAGACAATTCTTGAATGCCAACGCTTACTTAGTGTCTTTAACAAAAATAAATCCCAAAAATATTGAACAAATCCAATGTAACGCTACTGTGTACAGGGAACTATAGATATATCCACTGTATATAAACCATCAGTTAGAGAAGATATATTACTTGAAGATCTTAACACACAGATAATAATACTATATATACATATTACTATTGTGCAACATAGATCTTGTAAATGGTAAAACTAACTGATTTACTCTTATAAAATCACTTTAAGAAAGATACAATTTTACCTAGGTATGGAATGACGCTTACACAATAAATACCCCAAATTTTATACAACTTTTTAAACAACTCATAATTGACAATCTTTTATAAAACTGGACTTATGAACTTATGATGTAGAAAGAGAAACTTTGCTAAATACTCTGTATAAATTGATTAAACCTAAATTTGGCTTTGAGTCCTACCTCAATAAACTCAGCAAAAAGGAACCTGGAATAGAGTACTAAAACATCTACTACTTTAGGTAACTGACTACTCAGGCACAAATGGTTTTGTCTTCCTAAGATTGCTCTAACATTCCTTCCTGTTTCTATTCTGAGATAATGAGCTGAGACTCTAAGCTTTGTTAAACCTGGACGGTCATCCTCCAGCACCTTTATTTAATACCATACACTAAAAATAACTTATAGAAATTTAAAAAAGCAAAAAAAACCATCTCTTTATATAACAAATTCAAAGAGTAAACTTGATAATTTTGTTTGTTTAAAGATCATAAAATGTAAAGTTTGCGAAAATAAAAATTCTGTTTCGCTCTGTTTCTTATGCAGAACACACAGTTTGTTTCAAGATGTGTACATTGACAATACATATAAGGATCAAGGTCATCTGAAGGTCAAAGTCAGTGTGTCACATGACAAACTATTAAGAGCTTTTTAGTTTATACTTATTAGAGCTTTCTTGTGTGCAATACATGAGCAGAGGAGAAAATTAATCTGACTTTTTCCCAGAAACAGCTATGTAATATAATTAGACGTATGTTCTACAATTGCCTATTCTCAGACGGTGAGCGTAACTTCAGGAACACATAAAACAGTGTCTGTCTTGCTTGATATGAAACAATTAAATCCATACATTGGTACTTTAGATGAATTATATACATTGACCATCTATTTGTGAAAGTCAAGTTTATATGTCAGCACATTCCAGTTGAAATATAATTTTGATTTGTTTATAAAAATGGAAAGTTTTCTGGTTACTATCCAATTATATCTGTACGAGGCCTCCACCATCTTTTAGCTTTGTTTTGTTTTGTTTGTATCACGTGTGTTTGCATGACTTGATAAGTTTCATAGAAGAAAGCTGTGACATACAAAATACTCAAGTCAAGCAAATGGGAGGGTAGTTTTGTTAATTGTTAGTTGTAAAATGAAACAAACAGATGGAGAAATGAATGAATGAAAGCTTGTTTTGATGTCCAGGGGGCCGTTTTATCAAAAATCGTAGGTGTTTTTTGTTTTGTATGGTATACTGTGAAAAAATGACTGCAAGGTTTTCAAACAGAGTGGACGTGTTTTTTGTGCTCTCCAAAATCGTGTTTACCTAGTGTACTTATAGTTATCATATGGATACAACATTTATACCAACATGTGTGGATTATTACACACTTACCAGTGGTAAACCCAATATTTAAATGAGTTTACACATTTTTAAAGAAAAGTTAAAAACATTAAATTGAGTTTTGAAATAGTTCTACATCTTTTCGTCCGTTTGTGAACGGTGAACAGCTGATGTGAAATAAATACAAATCAATGTGTACACAATGGCAGAGGATTATAACGAGCGCTGTGTTCCCTCAGGATTACTTATTGAAACTGAATCATACCTTGATGACTTACACAACATTGACTTATAATAACCCAGAGTTTTCCATTTTACACTATGTGAATAACTGTGTTAACACAAACTCTGATGAAACGTATTTCAAATCTGTGTCACTAACAACTCTCTCTCTCTGGTTGTTCAAACAAACAAGGGAGGTAACCAGTTTTCACCTGATAGTAGAGGTTGTCCTTCCCCACAACTTGACATGATGGAAACATTTATTGTGGTCAAATACTAGCATCGGAGCCCAAATACACTGCAGTGAGAATAGATGAAGACTTACATAACCTACCCAAAGACTTGTATATCTCACAATTAATAAAAAACAATGGTGCTTGTGAAGAAAAGTTAGCAAAACGTTGCTCTAAACTAGCTGACCTTGCAAAATGTAAAGACACTACGCCAATAGGTATTCTTAAAGACAGGAGAAAGTCTTCAAAAGGATCGATTGCAGAGAAATATGCTCATGATTGTTACATAATTAGTCAGTTCTTGCACGGAAACTTGTCGGATATTAATCATATGTTCAAGACCTCGTCTGCCAATACGAACAAATTTCCTGCTGACAAGTGTTATTCAAAGCCCGTGCTACTCGGTCGGTCGCGACGTTCTTCATGAAATATCATTACTTAAAACAACGTAGCAATACTTCAGGATATTTAATACAATGTTGTCAGACACTTCAAGTCGCGTTGTAATGAATGCTCATCTCTCAGAGCCGTTTCATATTGCACAAGGGACTCCGCAAGGTATATGGTCACCGTGTCTGTATTCGATCTACATCAATGAACTGTTAAATAACCTGTGCCAGGCACCATTCGGTCTGAAAATTAACAATATTCCGATGTGTGCCCCCACTCAGGCAGATGATATAGTACTGTTATCTCTTACCAAAGATGGACTTAATGCACTTTTGAATATATGCTACACATACGCCGATAAATGGCGGTACCGCTACAATGCAAGTAAATGAGCTGTTCTAGTACAATCTAGTACGTGAATCACGTGACATTCAACTTCGCTACGGTAACATGCAAATTGATACTGTTAAAGAATATAAACATTTAGGAATAACACAGTGCAACAATCGTTAAACACGTGCAAATGTTGACGTAGTGCGTAGAAAGCACGTGGTGCATTATTCGGACTTACTGAATGTGGTGTCCATAGCAACGGACTGAATCCTATAACAGCGGCCAAATTGTACACAACCATAGTTTTACCTCGTGTTTTCTTTGTGCTTGAATTGTGGAACACTATAACTGTAAGTGATATGGGTCATCTCGAAACCACTCATCATTTCTGTTTGAAAAGGATCCAAAACCTGCTACGTTCAACTAGATCCGACATTGTGAAAGGCATGTTAGGTTTTAAATCGATGCTGACATACATAGACGTGCACAAGCTTTTATTCTTAGGATCCCTGTGTCGGTTGCAACCGGAGGACACTTGTTTCAAACTTTTTATTCATAGACTGTACCAACACCGTAACACAAGAACTAGATTAAGTAAAGGTTTTATAACTGACATTGTTTTCATTTTACATAAGTATAGACTTTGCCATTACCTTGAAGAATTTACAACAATTAGTACCTTTCCATGTAAACCAGTTTGGAGATATGTCTGTAAAGACTCAGTTTTTAAATATGAACAATATATGTGGTCACAGAGAATAAATGCTTCAAGTGAATGTTCACTATTCCGTGATATTCACAACAGTTTGACAGTATCCAATATATGGAAAGTTTCAATTGAAAAACCATGATCACGCAAATTAATGACATTTTTAGCAAAATTAGTGTGCAAAAAGATTTATCTGACAGAGCAGACATGTACCATTTGTAATGATGTGTTCAAAGACTTTTTAAAACATGTATTATTTGACTGTAACAGAAACCGTGCATATGTTCATCGTGTGAAATTGTATTATTTTGTTAATATTGAAATGCAAGTTGGTGTAAGAACCTTAAATTTGTTAAACAAATCTACAGATTTACAACAAAGCAAGTACATGTTAGGTTATGTTGATAATAACCTTATTGATGTTTTACCAACTGATCTATACCCACAGTTCATGTGTTTAAATGCTCACTTCTTTGCACAGGTTTCCTCTTAAAATGATCTCATTGTACATGAAGTATTGATTATGTCGAGAGTGATGTCCCCTTGCGTGGCGGTCGATGTTTTTGAGTGGGAACAAAAAATAATTGTTTCTACAAGTTCTTGACAGTTATAGTGATATATAGTGATTATAAAGTGATGGAATATGTGTAAGAATGTGATAACTATCAAATGCATCAAAGTCACTTGAAAATGTATGTGTAGTTTGTGGAAAATTGGAGTTTTAGTGAGAACAATAGAATGGAATTTGGACCAAGCGTATGTATACATTGATTACACAACTAACTGTTTATAGTGTTCTGACTGTACTGACTGTTTCAAAAAAACTCGTGCAGCGTGGTTCTAACGAAGTGAAAATACACGTATTCAAGATTATACATCTATATCTCTAAACTCACGGGTATTATTTCTTTCACGGACACTATATTTGCTTTATCGGTTGAAACTAACAAACAATGGGCATTAGTACAGAGCAGTGGCGAG
>ENA-OREC01001898-OREC01001898.1-marine-metagenome-genome-assembly--contig:-NODE-1898-length-11058-cov-11.850287_pt1 | contig 11058 bp, 5 predicted proteins | sample MGYA00248626_ERZ508543 | MGnify/ENA primary metagenome ERZ508543 (study PRJEB26211, sample SAMN05518279) | marine metagenome | isolation source: Puget Sound, Washington, USA | host: Bankia setacea... | reverse complement strand
GATTATAGTACCCGTAGTATATGTTCACAGCAAGTAATACATGCCTTTGAGTTTAGATACGATATACCTCTTTTCATTGGTTTCATGTCTTTAAAGAAGTGAACTCCGTACAAGTCAAACATATCGACTTCTTGTTGGTTGTATGATAATGTATGATAGCTATTAAATGTATAACTTTTATCACACGCGTTTGAGGCTTCGTGAAATGAAAATGGGTTAAGCTAAATTGACAACTGGTAAACAAGTAGTTCAATCAAGGTTTAAAATAATATTAGATAACACAAGTACTGTTGAGGACCACGTGAAGCACCATTAATGCCCAATAATGTATATCTATATGTTAGCATTACTCTCGACTCATCAAATTTGCCATTTACTCATGAGCACATTTTAATTTAAGTATAAACATATAAGTATATATATGTTGTACAATTCGCCAAACGTTTACCCCACATAAAAGGAAGCAAATGGCACAATGCTAGATAAGCCGAAAATTCACAATACGTGTTACCATCCATGCAACAGAGGTAACGTTAGATTATATACAGTCAAAAGAAAGCACTCAACAATGAAATTTAAATGGTAAAGTAAACAAAATTAATACTAAAACAATGTAAGTTTGTCACCCACCTTACGTACATTTCTACTTTCGCTGCCTGGTGTGGGTGTTATGATTCAATTCTCTGGGCTGCTATCTTGTCCTGGTGTTTTCTAAATTCATCTAAACCTTCTATTCCAACACTTCAAGCGTATTATCAAACAAACACTGAACAAACAGAGGGATTTCAAAGCATCTATATACCTTCACTGTCGATCAGAGACTGACTGTTTGGTACCAAGCTGCTCATATAAGTACGGCGTGTGTATCGATTGTTTTAAAATCATCGTGTTACAAATGCAGGGAACCAGACCATATTTGTAAACGACATTTGCTTAAGACAAGTAAACGGGATCAAACCAACAAAGTACAATGTCAATGATATTTCCCTGAACAAAAATGTGATAATCGTCACCAAGAACGTTGCATAAAACTTATACGTGGGTAATTATAATAAGAGTTTACAGGAACTACTTGGAAAGCGTGCATCGTTGTAATGAGAAGTGTTGATGAGATGTATCTGTTTGCAGCGCGATCATTGTCACTCTGGTCGGTCGGTTGTGTTACATTGTAACATTTCAGTTTGATTTAGTAACTTAATCAAATTACACCTACGTTTGCAGAGATATGTGCGAAATATGTCCAAGCCTAACATTTACAGTGTGCATTGCTTCTTCTTTAACACATACACTAAACATTAGAGCTCAGTTCATTTTTCTTTATTTATATATTTTTTAACATCATGACAACGGTTTGTAATTGAGCATAAAGGTATGGCTAAATATACAAATGTTGAATACAGGAAACAGGCGATCGTTTAAGATCTGGTACAAAATATGGGTTTACGTCAATCTTCAAATATTTATATATATTATCTAAATATTTCAAATAACAGCAACCCTTACACTATTACGAAATGATCGTGTGTTGTTAAATTGTTTAAACACTTACTGTCAAGCTAAGTATGAACCAACCTTTTCGCCATAAACTAGAAAAACGAACGATGATAGAGCAACGTATCATTGGTTCTTTCGTGGCGGTTGCCGAGATGTCGGGTACTCAGTATAGTCTTTGGTAATTCATTTCCCTCATGTCATCGGCATTCAGATAATCAGTTTATGTTTTTTTTATGCATTTTATTTGTTTTTTGATAATAAAAAAGTATTGATTCTTCGTGTGCATGACACTGTATTCGAGGGGACGTTCTAAATCAATCAAACTCTAATTTAACTTAATTTTAATGAAAACACAAAAACCTGCCTTGGAATGAGTAACCTTTTGTTTCTACTCCTTAACGATGATGCATAAGAGGTTCATTGCACTTGGTCTTTTACTGTCATTATATCTTCATCATCATTGTATCTAACGTCGAACTAATAACTTTAATCAGTTACATAGTTTATGGGTTTTGACTGTGGAACGTTTATGTCGTGCGTCGATCGAATATTTCAGAAATGAAAGCGTACCACATGACTCGCGGATCAAGTACGAAGCCTGAAATGACTAGAACATTTAGGAACCCACATACTACTTAATGTGTCGATGTTTGTGTTCTATGTTCTTGTTGGCTTCTTACTTTTTTGAGTCGAACCTTGCTAAAAGGCAGACCAATCTGTTACTGACTATATTTGATAATTCAATTGCATCGTGTGATATACGTTGTGCTGTTCCAGTGCCGCTACGAAAACACGTGTACGCTATGCGGGCCTGAATCTTGCGAGCTGAATATAAATTGTAAATTGAAACCTAATTGGTCTAGATTTACGACTTTTGTCCGTAAGGTAAGGCGTCACTCAATCTGGTGGACACGAGTCACCTTTTTGTCGTATCAGATTATTGGTTTTGTCAAGGGGGCATTTAATACGTTGCCACCGTATCAGTGCAGGTACGCAATTAAACTGGCCCTGATAAAGATTTCAGTTCAACCTTTACTCGTATTTGTCATAATATGCGACTATTTCAGATGCCATTGATTGCAGGTAAGTTCGAGATTTCACCCAAGGGAACTGCTTGTTTCTATTGCGTTTTATTCTGCTACCATCTGGGCCTGTTGCAAATGACATTTATGGCGGTGCTATTGCTTCGGGGTGTGTACATTTATGGCGGTGCTATTGGTTCGGTGTATGTACATTTATGTCAGTGCTATTGCTTCGGTGTGTGTACATTTATGGCGGTGCTATTGCTTCGGTGTGTGTACATTTATGTCAGTGCTATTGCTTTGGTGTATGTACATTTAAGGCGGTGCCATTGCTTCGGTGTGTGTACATTTATGGCGGTGCTATTGCTTCGGTGTGTGTACATTTATGGCAGTGCTATTGCTTCGGTGTGTGTACATTTATGGCGGTGCTATTGCTTCGGTGTGTGTACATTTATGGCGGTGCTATTGCTTCGGTGTGTGTACATTATGTCGTTTTGGGAAAGTTGTGTCGATTTGTGTCGAGACATAACGTAAACACTATATGTATCATTTACTTAGTCAACAATACTCTCAGTTTATTAACGATTCCATTTCTGATGTGTTATAACTAATGTAATGCCCATAAACTCCCATATGTATATGCTCGTATAGTATTGTGTAGTCTACATTGGAAATCTTCATCACGTTTCAAGTATGCTATAGTTTTGTAAATCATACATAATTATGTTGTTTACTATTGATTTACTTCTTGTATCAGAAAGGTCCTGGCTCCAAGTAATTTAGAAGTGTTAGGGCTGCTGCCCTTTGTGTGTTGAGAGTATTTGCAACTGCGTTGGAAACACATACGCTACAACTAATAAGTCACCCAATCGCATGTAGAATTGACTATTCGCATATATTCACACCTTTTTTTATTTACCTTCTTCTGTTAATTATTCAGATGGAGTAAAGCAACTCTTTACTCTATCCCTTTCTCTTTTTAACAAGGCTTCCCCTTGCTATTCTCCTTTCCTCTCCCGGTATTCATTTGTGTTTTTGTGCGACTATAATTTAGCCACATCTCGGAAACAAGAAACAATGTGTAAGTGCACAATTCGCATCTTAAATAAACTGTTAATTAACATGTAATGTATATTATCTTAATCAATGATTATAATTTCATTTCCTTGGAAATGTGTTTATTGTACTCGTTAGTTTTATATCAACAAGTTAAATGACGTTAACCGCGATAAAAAAGCAAAACTACTCGTTATCTGCTTACCTAATTTACGGGACATATTTGTTTTAATCTTCGGGACACTCAATCAACCGCCCAAATATGACATATGTCTACTAAATAATGAATGTATGTTCTACTCTTATCAATAAGAAGATAAATGGTAAACTGGATAAAATAATAATCCTAATGATAGGTATGAGTAACATGTGCGAACTGTGGCGATAATTAATTTACCAAAAAAAGCTGAATATATCATGTTTTATTCAAATTCAAAAACAATTTCATGTAAAGATAATAGAAATTTACCAGATGTTGTCATTAGTTTACTTATTCAATTGTAGTTTTCAAACTGTTGTAACATGTCGGAGTTTTTTGGATTTGCGTTTTGCATGAACAACTAACTGCACCCTTTTTGTAATCTACGGGACTATATCTTCTAATATTTCAACGTTTGATTCAAAACGCCTGCGAATCACCTGCTTTGTTGTTTTGTCCAACACTATAGTAAATTATATTATTACTTCTATCAGCCTATATCATTTTCTGAACACGTTCAAAGAGAGAATAAAACAGTTTAGATAAAACAGATTTCAAACTGCATAGTTAAATCGATCGAGAACAAACCCGCAGTGTGTGCATAACCTATACACAAACCAGCATGCGTTTGATATACAGTAAATAATCATGTTATAACTGCATTTTATAAATCACTTGAGAATTCATTGTTGCATAACGTAAAGTTTTACCGGTAGTTAAAACAAATGATAAAATATCGAACATTAAATTGAAATGTAATTTTACTCAAAGAAATGTACTTCATTGCGAAATACTAACTCATAAACCTCGAAATGAATCGTGTGTGGTTAGTTTGTTTTGTTCCAGTTAATGAATCTTTTGACCGTGGCTTCCAGCACGATTTCCACTTCGGACATCGTGAACTGTCACTGACAAAACAATTCCTCACTTTTCTTCGTTCAGAATTAAAATAAAACATATATTGCATTAGTAATGTATTACGTGATGTTGACACATAGTTACAGTTGTTCATCTTAATTGTAAACAATACATACAAGTATAAATAATAACCTGTGATGTTTGTTGCCAGAGATACAATTAGTACCGAGCAATATCCTACTGTTATACCTCCATCTCACACACGGACATGAGTTGATTGCGTAAGGCGCCTTAAATATGTCACCATTCTCATTTCTATTAACGCGAATTCACATTAAAATTTATCGGATAAAAACAATTCCCAAGTACAAGTTGCAGAGTCAAATTAGTGAATACCATATCGATATTAACGAAAGAAAACATTAGTTATATTGACTTACAAAGCAATACAGTATAATGGTTGTATTACTGTAGTCTTTAGATGTTTGTTTTGGGTGGTTATTGCTCGTGCAGCTACTTGTAAATGGAGTGGCCCATGTATTCACAACGAGGACTCATTTTAAACTGCTACAAACGATGAACAAAATACGCTTGTAATATTTCTAAACTTTATTTTTTAAACTAAAAAATCAACAATTGTTTTACAACGTGTGCATGCATTATTAGTGACACAAGTGATGCCTCTACATTGATTATTATTTGCTAAAAGCACGTTTAGGGTGTAAGCATATGTAACAGCTATGTACCACACGTGAATCATATAGAGCACAGATGCATGCGTCGTACGTTGAAATTATAGTTTAGAATGCGATAAATGAATGTAATATATAAATACAACAAACGAGAATATCTTTCTATGTTTAAGCTTGCATTATCGTATTTCTAATGCTCTTTGTATTCTTAATGGATTTTTGACGTGAGTTAGTGTTTGCGTTTACTCGATTCCAGTTGCCAGTGTTGATGCTGGTCAGTCGTGCAGGTTGGTTTGAGCCTCTTCTCTCACTTTCTAACAACATTAAAATACTGTTGATCAAGCGATGGGACGGCACAGCTCCTGTTTCTTTCAATATATTCCTGAGTTTTGTTTCTTTTTTATGCGTTCTACCTGCTTTTTTATTTGTACTTTTACCAGTTGTTGGTCTGCGGTTATTTGGTGTAGGTTGTGCAAACAAATCACGTTGTAGTCCCACGGTACTATTCGTGGCCCTGTTCACAGTCACCATTCTTCTACTGTTCCAGTTTTGTTGTTGGCCAATTATGTTGTTCCTTGTTTTCTGTGGTTGTATTTGTTTTGTTACAAGGGGTTGTTGTGTTCTGGATGGCTGTGTTCTGGATGGTTGTGTTCTGGATGGTGTATACGCAGCGAATGCAGTTGTCTTAATTGTATTCGTTGTTGCTTCTGTTCGTGTGGTTGGAACCGTTGTGGATAATGAGGAGGTGGGTATGGAAGGAGTTGTCGTTGCTGGTGGCAGTGTACGATGTGGTTTGATATGAGTGTTAAGGTCAGTCGATGTATTCACTCCACCTTCTGTTGTTGCTGTTGTTGTGAAAGTCATCGACTCATTTGGAAACAAGTAATCAAGATATAAGAGGGATGATGATTCTATCCAATCAATGGTCGATATCTCAGTGATTGGGGGAGTAGGTGTTTGTGTCGTGGTCTGAGTAGTGGGATCTGGAATAAGGCGTACTAGTGTTGGAATAGGGCGTACCGGTGTTGGAAAAGGGCGTACCGGTGTTGGAATCAGGCGTACTGGTGTTGAATTGGTGCGTACTGGTGTTATAATAGGGTGTACCGGTGCTGAACTCGGGCGTACTGGTGTTGAATTGGGGTGTACTTGTGTTGGAATAGGGCGTACCGGTGCTGAACTCGGGTGTACTGGTGTTGGACTAGGGCGTACTGGTGGTTTGTTCATATATTTCCGTGGATTAGGTGGAAGCGGTGCAGTAAGCTGATGATGAATAGCGTGCATTAATGGATAAACTTCACCAGTGCAATACATTCCAGTGAAATCATCCATATCCAGGGATGTTATCATTAATCCACCAACTAGATTATATCGCATCCAGTTTACCTGCAAGAAATAGAGGTGACAAAAGTGAGTGCCAAAGCAATATATGTGTGGAAGAGTTTAGAGATTCAGAGTGTACGTTTAACATTTGCAGTGGCATCATGCATTATATTCCGGAACCGTTTAATGAAAACATTTATTAATGTGTTAGATTTACGTGCATTTAAAACAAGCAATATGGTAACGTACATATGTCAAAGGTTTAATAACATGTAGATGATGTTTATTATGAAAAACTTATTATTTGTACACAATTAGACGATTTCATATTTCAATATATAACAATATACTAATAAACAATAGCGAAATGTATTGATTAGAGATGTAACAAAAAACATATACAATTCATTCAACACTGCACCATTTATACTGACATAAAATACGAGTTCCAAACATTAACAAGCAAAGCACTAACCGTTTGGCAAATTTCCAGCAACTTCGTTGCACACAGACAGTTAATACACTATTACAACAAAACAACATAAATAGATTGGCAGATACATGGTGATATTACTGTTGACTTTGATTATATGGTCTTGTGTTAAACTCGTCAAGGTGTTGCAGTAGTTTTGTCCGCAGATTCTTGTTTCAGCTTGGCTTGTCTCTGCTTTGCTAGCTTAGCTTTTCTTTGTTTCAATAGTCTCATTCTCCGCTTTCGTAGGAATTCCCTCCTTCTTTTCAGTTGCTGTGGTGTGAACTTTCTCTTAGGATTTGTTCCTCCGACTCCAATTTTAGCGTTTGTATTTGCTTTGAGTTTGGGTTTTACCGTCACCGTCTGTTGTTTAACTTTGGCAGCCGGTTTTACCTTGTTTTTGACTTGTTTTGATGAAGGTTGTTTCGTTGTCTTAGAAGACATACCGTTTGTAGGCGTAACCGTCTTCGTTTGGTCACTTACAGAAATAGTTGTTTCTTGTTTCTTTTCGTTCACTTTGCCAACTTGTGTTTTTGCTTTGGCTTTTGTTGTATTAGCTCCTTTAGGCTGTTTCTTTTGGTTTGGTTTATTTGCATTCGACTTTCGAGGTTTCTTTGGTTGTGGTTTGCGTTTTGGTTGCGCTTTACCTTTTTGTCCCTTAGCAGCGCCACCTTGGTTCTTCTTTCCAACATTTTGAGGTTTAACAATCTGTTGTTTTTTGGTCTGCTTTGAAGCCTGCTTCTTATTTCCTGCTCCCTTTTTAAAGTGTTCTGCTCCTTTTAGTGGACGTTTTGTTGTTGCTTTGTTATTACTTGGCTTGGTAACCTTCGTAGGATTTACCACGGATGTTGTCAATGTGTCATTTGTTAACGCCTCAACTACATCCACTGGCTTCAGTAACCCATTAACAATTGTTCTGAGGACAGGAAACGTGCCTTCAAGGCATTTGTCTTTGAAATCGTCTGTATCCATCGACCATACCATCATTCCGCCAATTTGATAGGTACTCGTCCAGTTAACCTACAATAACATCAACTCTAGTTCTATATAAGTCTACCATATAAACACCCCAATTGCACAGAAAATCAGCAACATAGGATAAGCTCTACCTACAAGTAACGGACATACAAAACGAAATGTACAGTTGACAACACAGCATAGCTCACATGATGTTAAAGGCGATGCTACACACATAATTAGTTTACATCATATTCATCCTATCTATATATACATATATCTCCTTACCTATTTTACAACAGAAAGTATTACTGTCAAATTATATTCCACATTCCTCTGAATGACACAAACACTATGACACAAAACAAAAATACAATGACAAAGACGACACGTTTGTTCTTACCTTTGCCCTTATGCTTTCTATGTCTTCTCCTGCAACCCATTGGTCACCGCTGTACCAGTAAGCTACTTGACTGACCGGATCCCACACCCTAGTAGCGTCCACAAACTGGGCGCATCGCTGAAACAAAATATAACACATCGAAATATGACTCGTATTGATAAAATATAATATCAAATTGATGAGAAAATAAACATGTGAACACTCTGAAATAGCATTATTATTATGTGTATTATATGTTAGTGTTAGTGGGTGTTGTATTTACCTCATAGTACGCTAACATTCCCGGCTGTTGGGTAAACTCTCCTGCTTTACCCGGGCCTGTGGTTGGAACGCTATAGTCATGGTGTCTTGCCTTTCGTAATGTGAAACTTCGACCATACGTTGCAACACCGAGGTTTAGTTTACTCTTGTCGGGTACCAATGACATCCAGTGTCGCATTGTGGCATCCTATATGGACAAAATACATACCATATACATGTATTTCGCAATGTTCACATGGTCAATGATTTCTATCTTATGTCTACATAGTAGAGTGGTGTTGCGCAGTGTATAGCGCGTCTTACTCTTAAGCACTTAGTCGTGCATTCGAGCCCCACCAAAGTCTGCCGTAGTTGCATTTAGCAAGAACCTTAACCCTCATTGATGGGTACCGGTTTGTTCCAGGAACGGATTCGAGCGAACTCAAATAAATCATATGGGAGATTGGCTTAAATGTCAAATACGCCCTCTCATTGACAATAGTCAAAAACAAATACATGTTACTTTTTCAAAAGTAATAAGATCAGTATTGTGCTCGGTTGAACTTATTCCAACCTTTTATAGCAATGTATCAATGGAATTTGTAATGAGTATTTCTGAATCTCGTATATACAGTGTCTCTATAAACTATGTCGTTCTAAATATTGAAATACCCAACACGTCGTGTTTATGTTAAGCGCCGTCACGTTTCCTTTCTTGAAATGAAGTCTTCTCTATTGAGAATTCAGGTTTCATTCAGGACATATTAGTAAACATGTTTTGCACTATACACGGGCTACCCTATCCAATGGCTTTAATCACTCAGAGAATGGTGGCTATGAGTCTTATCTATGTACGATTGGTTTATGGTAGAGAACATGTGCTTGTGTATGTGTTGCAATGATCTTAATTACAAAAGACATTTAGAGTGCATTGATATGTCTATTTTTTCACTTGGTAACGAGTCCATTGATTGGTGTTTAGACTAGCATTCGAGAACACCTAATTACTACACGTAGTTGTATAACAGCCAGTCAATGATGGTTAAGGTTAGCATCTAGAGTGTAAGGCTTCGTTTTCAGACACGTTTTTAAATAGAACGTGATAAGTATAAATTGACGGTGCGTTCAAAACAGTCAGCCCATTTTGACATTTAAATGTTAGATACTAGAATAATACCAGTGAAGTAACTGAGATTACTAAGCACGCATATCAACTCAATCTTCATAGTACTGATGTCATTTATATCAAGTATGTGTTACAAATAATTCGTTGATATTGCATACATGTTTTATTTGACATGGTATCTAATGTATTCACGTGTGTACGTATTCCGGGTCATTAGAGATTAAACGATAAGTAAAACGTAATTATATATTGTTTGGGGAGTCTCCAAAATCAATAGTTTGTGGAGTTATCTTGAGTAAGGCTTTACACCGGCGAGTGTGAGTTCGATGAAATGTTATATCATTGTGTTTCATTGCATTATTCAAGACACGTTCAGGAAGGCATACACACTGTGTTTATTTTGCGAGCTCTACTTGTATTGTTTTATGTTCGATTAGCTACCGAGAGCATAAGTACACACACTGATTTCCGTTGTATATAAATGTACTCAGATATGTATATTGTCGTGACCATGTATCTGCAAGTGTCTTCTTTCATCAACATTAAATCATGTTAAAAGTTACTCACGATTTGTTCTACAACTTTGTCGCAACTAATGTCGATCATGTTTATATATCAACTAGAATATGATATACTTTTATGACGTGAATACCATAATTACGGATTACGGAACACGGTTAAAAAACGGAACGGACAAAGCTATTTCTGATTTTTTAACTACATGTGGAGTAGTGAATATGAGTCTCGCCTAATATAGAAAATACTCAGACAGTAATATGTACCTGTGAGGTCTACAGTCATGTTAAACGTTCTACCCTACTTCCTATACTTCATTTGTTATACATGTGTGTTATGTTCTTGTTGAAAGACAAGTGTACGTGTATACTGAATAATCAGTTCTGTATGTGTGAGGATGCACACCATTTATACGAACGTTCTATCCGCTAAATTCCTGATTGACTATTTTAATTAAGTGTTAACCCACTTTTGTCATGGGTAATAACTTGCCTGAAAGGCACACGGTATTCTAATTGCTTGATGTGTTTCTAGTCAAGATTAAATAATTACACATTTGTGGATAATGAACATTTCATTATGTTTTAAACTACAGGGTATAGCTCATTCAATGTCAGGTTTGAGAAATATACAGTGAATGGGTAAGCCATGAGCTGTTTTCTCTGGTTCTATGGAAGCCATGATAAATATATACAGTGAATGG
>ENA-OREC01001897-OREC01001897.1-marine-metagenome-genome-assembly--contig:-NODE-1897-length-11062-cov-13.921985_pt1 | contig 11062 bp, 2 predicted proteins | sample MGYA00248626_ERZ508543 | MGnify/ENA primary metagenome ERZ508543 (study PRJEB26211, sample SAMN05518279) | marine metagenome | isolation source: Puget Sound, Washington, USA | host: Bankia setacea... | reverse complement strand
GCATTATAGTCAGATTGTACAGTATTATAGTCAGATTGTACAGCATTATAGTCAGAGTGTACATCATTATAGTCAGATTGTACAGCATTATAGTCAGATTGTACAGCATTATAGTCAGATTGTACAATATTATAGTCAGCGAACATTACACATGTAAGAAAATGGTTGGTGTTTACTTGGTATAACTGCTATAGTTGTGCTTGGCCATTACCCTTTATTTATCAAATAATTATCTTGAATATGTAACTAATGGACAGTTGTATATATAAAAGAAATTACAGTCATCTTTATTATTACCTCAAGTATATCACTTTCTTATACAAATGAAAAAGAACTTATTGGTAAATGACACACACATTCAAGCTCTTGTTTTCCTGTAGAGTTGTTCTAGGATGATTAAATATCCTACACTGGAGACAACCATACCGCAATAACGTATTGAAGTACATGTGTGCCCTAGCTTAGTACATCAATTAAATCGTGTCCATGACAACGGTGATTGTGCCGATACGTGAAAATGCTTCATGAACATGCCTCAACAAAATTAACTTTTTCTTAACTTCCTTCATACTTAAACAGTGAAACAAACAGGGTTACATTGTCACACTCTTTGCATTTAAAGTAAATCATCTTTTTTTTTCATAATTAAATTCAACCTTCTACAATTTTGCTTAGTAATGACATGTTTATTGTTTTTCGAATCTGTATACATAAGCTACACGCTACGTCATTCACGTTGGAAAGTAGTACATGTAATGGCTATACGTGTAGTAAAGACAACGAAGAATTGGTAGAAATATGGTGTTTTAAACGATGTAAAACAAGGAAAAAAATGGCTTAACGGCAGAACATTAAATTACGATAGATAACGCTTAGCTTATAAGTATGTTCTTTTTTTTTCAATAAAATAAGGATTATATGACTCAATATACAACCATTTGAACAAACATAGCAAGCATTCCTGTAACCTTTACATCACGTTTGTACATATTATCACTTTTCACATGCATGTTTTATTATTAAAGGCGAATTTGTAGTTTAATACAGTAACACATACGGCTTGTATTACGTTTACAAGTTGTATACGGTTTATCGTATTATACACATTAATAAATACAGTTAAATATCCGGTGTTCAATTCGGTTACACATGTAGCGTGTCTTAGTATACCCATACATGTTCAATTCAACATGAATTAAGAAATAGTTACACGTTCAAGTATTCGAAATTAAACGCTGTAACATAAATCAAGTTATGAACGAGGATAACCAATGTTTAAAGCATCTGCAAAGTTGGAGTTGATTGTAGTTTGACATGTAGTTTTGACCGGTGGTCTCTATTTACTAATTATATCTGTAACGTTGATCGAATGAAAGTTGTGCTATGTGAAAGACGTTACTCCTAATCTCAAATGGTTCAAAACCTTCACACACACGTTAACGTAGATATACAAGCAAGTTAACGTAGATATACAAGCACGTTAACTTAGATATAGAAACATGTTAACTTAGATATGCAAACACGTTAACTTAGATATGCAAACACGTTAACTTCAATATACAAACACGTTAACTTAGATATAGAAAACTCATGTACTTTACACACAACTCATTACACATAACTCGCGAGAACTACATTAATATAAAAGGTTGTTCTTCTTTAAGGATACTGAAACAAAGCAAAACGACCTTGAAAGGGTTTGTGGCACAATTCAGACCGAAAATTCCCGACTAGAACCTTGAATGAATTGACGTCATCCGCCGTGAATGATAATTAATTGTGAAGTTTTGTTTAGAACATACGTTAGTCTATCCAGGAAGTTTTAAACGACTAAGTTAGTTAAACTGTATTTCATGTGTAGGGAATGTAAGAGTGTATGACGTATTATTTGAGACGTGTTAAGCTAGAACTCATTTATTTGAAACTGCGAGAGCGGAAGGTGCGTGAACCGCAGCGGATTAAGTGTGTCAACTACATTTCAATTATATTATAGCTTACCAAATGGGTAAAACAAGCGGCATTATTAAACGCACTAATCATGCAATCATTGGGTTTATTCGGACATACACATATTGCTTCAGAATGTTTGAATCGAAACTAAAATACAGAAATAGTGTACTAGAAAGATATGTTTAATAAAGAGAGGACAACGAAACATATTACACAAACAAATGGTTTTATACCTCACGTAAGAGGTTTGTCCTATGAACTAATACTTACATGTACACATACGCGTGTTCAAAACTTAGATTTATTTTGATAACAAAAGATTCAGTGTTTGAAACAACTAGAAATATAAAATGTGGATGTCGGTCAGGGTCTGAATTCACTAAGACAACAACTTAAACCTAGTAACAAGCTCATCTGCTGCTGTTTCTATCCTATAAATATTCAACAAAAATATTGTAACTTTTGCCATTTTTTTCTTCTATATATAACGTTACCTAGGTACTAGTTTGTACGAGTTGTACCAGTACAGAAGGTCATATGTTGCACTTGTCAAGCTGATTTCTCAATTGATCGGATTCCAGAGTGTCAGGGTCTCTATTTTTTTAATTTCCATCTCAGTTATGACAGTGGCTGTTTTGTTATTGTGGTGATCACGAATTCCCTGAAATAGACAGTTGACAATCAGTATCGTTCTGGACGCCTCCTGATTCCTGCAAATATTTAACAATTTGTACTAATTTGTACTAATAAATCACGTTCTATTAGAAGAAAAGGAGTCATATTGCACTCAAAATATAATGTCCTCATTTCCATTTGTACTTGACTTGCAGATACTTCCAAGAACGTCGTTTACTGTCTTCCACATTTGACATGAATATTGTACAACCACTTGAATGTAATCGAACCAAAATGCTGACGTTTAAGGCATTATACAGCATATGTAACAAAACAAGAACATTGACATTAAAAACAGTTAAACAACCAAAGTAAAATCAGTTAATGTTACACTATAACGTTGAACTATGTGTTAGACTGAGGTAATGAGTATTTTCTTCTGGCAAACTCTTATATGTCCAAGTTCATATAGTACAATTCGAACTAGCATAACAGACATGTCATTATTTAATGCAAATAGAATGGCCAACTTGTTCAATGGCATATATTTATGACATATTTTATTTATTTTAGAAGACAATTCGTCAGATATTACAAATGTTACTGTAACACGTCCATGCATGAGCGAGCAGTATGTAACAAACACACTATTGTATCTAACTGACGTCCTTAATCAATGGTCATCGTGTATTGGTCTACTGTAGGAAGGCATTGACTGTGTCATACGCAAATTGATTATGAAACCAGTCATAATAAACAATCAGAGCAATGCAACCTACACGTATGAGGACTTTGGTGAACACGTAACAGTCTGATACTATTGATCGCTCTGAAATGTGCTTTCTTCATTTCATATCTGTCATTCGAACTAATTAATTGAATACGAAATTACCGAAAAACCATGTCGTTAAAGTTGACAGTTTATTTGATATCATTTAAATTCCAATGTCAGTTGGAGTCATTACAGTTATTAATGACCCATATTATATTAGAGGATCGTAAACTTGATGACTTGTAGTTGGCTAAGAAAACTAAAGGTACTACGTTCTCCAACAGTGGGAGTTTGTTGTGGTTTTGAATTTAACTGTACTTGGGATTCTGTTTGTTTCTTTGATGATGTCGTTTTTACAACTAACGAACTGGTACCGGGAAGGTGAAAGGTTAAGCTGTTGGAAATTTGTACGACCTGATTCAAATCGAAGTATCTGTACGTGGCAGTTAACACATATGAGGCTGCACTATTGCGAATGTGCCGCTGCGGACAAAACATAAACGCTGGATTTAACTATTGTATCGGAACAGTATATTAGACACAAAATAAACTTCATATAAATATATAATAAATAAACTCGGTGCAGTTGTTAAGTTTATCAATGGTGATATCAAAGCAAAATATATGTATACTGCATACATTCCTGTCGAACATAATTTATTTAAACGTTTTATCAAAGTTTTGACAATGGCATATTTTTGCTTTGTTTTACAAATTCAAAGGTTTGTTTTGATCTTACAGGCAACCTTAACATAGATTGTTCATCTTCGAATGAGCTACACATGTCTTTGTCATCAAATTGAAGTTCAATGCTAATTTTGCTTTCACTCTCGAAATTGTCTTTTGTTGGTTTGTGACAATGGCACTGTAATATGTGTGTGTTTGATTGGTTAAAATCACACTTGATTGATGGCCGATATAATCACTATTGGACACACTTTGGATTCCAATTGACAACACGTTGTCGATTATGTGAACACAATTGCGTTTGTTCTTGGCATACTTATGTTGCCATCTTTTTCGTAAACGTCATATTAATAATTGACTAAAGCTGTTTTAAAACTGTGTTAACCGTTATGTGTCCAGTGCTTAACTATAATGTTACGTATGGTATTAATGTTATATGATTTTCTCTTTCAAACCGTGGCCAAAAAGTATTCATGTTTTGTAAAACAAACCTTTCAAGTAAGTCCTCCCTTTTTTCAAACAGTATCAAGTGACACGTATCAGTAACCTTTTGACCCAAGGGAGTCAATTATAGAATAGTTGTACATGTCTTTAAATATGGAATATCTGAATAAAACGTTGTTGGAATTGTTTCATGCAAGCATTGGTGTTATTCCGTTACGTCCAGTCACACAGATAGGTTGTATTGCAGTGGGCAACGTTTCAAATGCATTGTAAGACGCTACCAATGTCAATACAGTTTATCAATGCCTAAATGCACAAGTATGGATTATTCAGTTGAACTATTGATTCTGAATTTCAAAGAGTTAATATTGAGATTCGATTCAGCACATTGCAGTATAGTGCACTACATGGGTACACACAGGCTGTGAATGTTACAGATTTCTTGTTCAATTAGCAAACGGTGCATAAAGAACACTTGAAACAACACTAGTATAATACTATAATGGTTGGTTATGGTGTTTACACTAATACTGCTCTCAGCTTCATGTGTACGTATTTGACTGTCATTGTTTATACAGTCAGTCAATTGTGGTTAATGTAATACATGTACTGTTACAATATTAAATCAATAGCGACGGTCTTAAATTCAAAAGGTCAATTCTATTAAAGTGTTCTGATTTTACATTAATAGTGTCTCTAGTAGCGGTCAACAAGCACAACTTTCAAATGTGTTTAACAGGGAGATAAAAAAAACACGCACGGTTGAGGCCACTCCAGAAATACTCGTTAGACATGTTTAAGAGAGGTTTTATTACAATCAACTAACAGGGTATAACATAATTATAAAATAAACTGTTGCCTAAATAGTATCAACGAACTACAGAGTAAAGTTATAATACAATCTGTCACGAACAAATAATATCTCAGTTTCAATTCAAGATGATGTGAACATATAGTATTCAAGTTTTATTTTAAGCTTTTATGACCAACTATTATCAAATTCATTTTTTCTGTAAAAAGAATAGTTTCAAATTTAAACGTGTACACATGCAAACAATGAGCCAATGATAAAACACACACGAAGTAAGTTGTTGTAACTAAATCATTTATTGAAAAACAATTCGTTTGTAATATGGTGATATCTATATAAGATTGTCATCGATTGTGAAGAGTATATCTGTATCCAGAGTATGTGAACTAACGGTAAACTGGTGAACAAATGTTTTATGAACAATCGTGAAAGATATATGCATGTTTAAAACAACACTAATGGAAAACAGAATATGTATATACGTATTGTTAACCGAGATAACAAAAGAATCAAACAAACAAACAAAACTAAACAGTCAACGTACAGCTGACAGTGAGTCTTCAATGACAAATACATAACATGAAAATGCACAACCGTCTCAAAATAGAATTACAAACGTCTAATTACTATGTGTTGTCGATTCATTTGTGCATATAAACACCAACGTTTTATCGACAGGTTGTCATGCATATGTAAAGCATTTGTCAATTTTAATTTCGATTGTGCAATAGATCAAAACGGAATGTAATACACAAGTCCCCATCATGATTAACAGATGCAATTGTCTGATGAGCATATAAACAAACAGAAAAAAATACAATGATTGAAAAGGTGGCACAGACCTTATGTTGTGAACAATAAATAACACCACAGGACAAAGATGTTATATATGAAACGTTGATAAAGAAACGATATACCTTTAGAAGTGAAATATAAATTATATCAAGCACGTCTCCACAATGCTTTCACTTGAATAGGCAGAATTGAATAGAGTTATTCATTCATTAACTCTAAATCAATTGCACAATAGATGAGCTTACAGAATATACAAATTAGCAAAAGGAAACATAAATAGACAGTATGTAACGTCTATACCCTTTCTTCACAAAGACAATGGTTTAAACAACACTTTGAAGCTACAGTCTACAAATGTATTTTAATAAATAAGGTTGTCTGAACTAAGTTCTCATACAAAACAAAACAAAGGCAGCTTTTACAACACTGGAGACGTTTTAGTCACCAAACAAAACTAAACAAGTTATGTCATTTTAGTTCTCATAACAAAAAAACAAAACAGAGTTCATATAACTGAGCAAGTGTTAATACCAAAAGGTAAAGGAAAGTTGTATTATACATGTTGTTATTGCAAAGTGAAATGTTATACGACACTATTGAATAAGGATACGACTAGAAAAATAAACAAGTGTCTAACAAGGATAGTGTTCCTCTGTACCAGCCACACAAGCTGATATAAAAAAGCAACATCTGCACCAGTCGACCGTTGTTAACCAACCTAGACGTACTGCAATGTTTGCGTTCTTTGTCCTGGCCAAGTCCCAAAGGTAAACGACTTTTTTTTTGCATTTGAGGTTACGCCAATGTAACAAGTCTAATTCGAGTTATATATTTTTTATCGTATCCGCTGGCACATTTGAGGTGTAGAAAACGACGCCGCTGCCAGGACAGATCACACTGGCACATTCGAGGTGTAGGAAAGGACGCCGCTGCCAGGACAAATCACACACTACGATACTCATTTGACTGGTCGTGAACGTTGACAACACAATTAACAATATGCGTGTTATATGTAACAGTACCCAGTCACCACGTTCACTTGTAACGTTTGATTGTCATTGGAGGCTGGCCTGTACTATTTGTGGACTGTGTGAGTTTGTAGACTAGGTACGTGTTATAATAGTATTTCAGAGTTGTTATAATGCGAAGCGTGTTGCAGTTTCTGTGTTAAATATCTGCCTCCAGTTTATCTGACTCTGTCTTTACGTTTTTATATGTCCCTTCTAATCTACTCGCACGTTCCCAATGCCTCTCTGTGTGTCTCTGTCTTTATGTTTCTATATGTCCCTTCTAATCTTCCCGTACGTTCCAAATGCCTCTCTGTGTGTCTCTGTCTTTATGTTTCTATATGTCCCTTCTAATCTACTCGCACGTTCCCAATGCATCTCTGTGTGTCTCTGTCTTTATGTTTCTATATGTCCCATCTAATCTTCCCCTACGTTCCCAATGCCTCTCTGTGTGTCTCTATCTCGGCGTGTGGCTCTCGTTCACCACCTTTCTTTCCGGCTATAGCAAGTATCTGACTTGTGACTCAATATATTGCTGTTGAATTGTTTGCAGTATTTGAGTGTCACTGTGGTGTTCCAATGGTATAAAATCCACAAACTGATCATAAAAAATATATATCCAAGGTCTAAATAGACATCATAACTAAAAATGTATGTTGTGAAAGTACATCCCCTTTTCTGTCTAGATAGACCAATTAATAAATCGTCTAGCTATTTTTTGTGGAAGAACGTCCACAATAAATCAATTTTATAGTTTCTACTTTTATTACCAATTAATTGTTACACATTTCAAATGTCTACTAAACAAGGTTTACCTCTTGGCGAAAGTTTGAAGACCAAGTAGGATGGTTTTACTCCTGACGTTTACTGCGTTTAATGTAGACTTCGATTTGCGACTTCTATATCTACATATTTTAGATGACAGCAGTGCTATCTACTTCCTCGTGTAAACATGCATTACGTTATTGTCCTACACTGTTATTAAAAAGAAAGTTACATACCATGAAACCATTGAACGCCTGACTTACATATTCCGAACAGCTGAGTTTAAGTTTTTGATCAGTATATTTAGAATAGAACTCTTTTCAAATTTCTGTTGTAACTTTAGATATATAATGACACCAGCAGATAGAAAATAGCTGTTTAATAGCGGATTAAAGGTAAACTAATGTTTAGTATCATCTTCGAAATTAAAAGTTTGTTTCAAAACTAATTTAACCAAAGTGTAATGGTGAATGCATTGTCATAGTGTGGGTATGTATATTTGACTAGCAGATGGTAGTTGTTTGCTAACGTGCTACGGTTAACAATAAAGGCGGATTGTACACATGTAATAACCGTTTTCAATCAACAGAACAAAAATGCAAACGACAACTAATGTGCATACCGTACACAAATAAAGATGGGGATGTTTGTGTCGGGATATTAAAGTGGTTATACTTAATGTAAGTGTAACTTATAGTGACTGCATCCGTGACATGATGACCAGAGAGTATACGTAAGGACATTGGATGGTGCAATAAGGTAGCAATACATGCTAGTGAACAGTCAATAGAATAATTTAGGAAAGTGGACGCAATGTATGCCTGCTGTGCTGTTGGTTTGCATCTTTGATTGTGTGAGAGTTTGCTCCCCTGTGTGTATTACGCGTTTCGTATAATAACATATTAATACAATTGGTGTTGCCTTGGTTACCAATGATGATAAATCTGCTAGACTTTCTTGTAGTATATGAACAACCCTGTCAGTGCTTTGCCAATCAGAATGAACATATCATTTTCGAAAAAAACACAATACGATTAAAAAAAAATGAAAGGAAGAGCACTCTTGTGAATTGACAGAGTTGTCTCTCAAACGAAAAATAATTTCTCACAGAGTACAAGACAAACTAAAGCCAATACAATGGACCTAGCGAACTATACATGTCTCAAACAACATCATGAAAGATACAAATGTAAATCCAAGGATCGAGAATGTACGCACAATACAACATATGACCTGAGCACATTTGTCAACACAGATGCCAAACTATGGAAATTAATTATGTATATAATATACCATTAATTACATAATATATTTGATAAATGATGATGTCTAATGGTCTGGAAAAAAATAATATTTGGTATGTCTGCGGTGTATTATTGTTATTTACATGACAGCTCTGTGGATACAAACCATGGTGTTTAAATCAAGTTATAACATACGTGTAATTGCTGGCTATAAGTTGTATGTCTGGGTATGTTGTTTGGTTTGTAGGATACACACAAAAACGCAACGTGATTTAAACCCTGATACTGTGTCATAACATACAATACATGGTGTAGCAAAATTGTGAAGAATGTTTGTTCAGATGTCAAAGCAATGTACAATACATATGGGCTTACATGGGCTGGCATTTAATATAAGCTTTTATGAAACGAGTTTATGAAATCTTATCGAGCCTTTGTCAAGCTTTATCACGTTTATGGCACGAGTTGTATAACAGTTGATGTTAACTGACAGCGATTGAACGAGTGTGTATATATAGTGTATACATTGCTTTGACATCTGATCACACTGCTGCCAACACAAATAACGCGCGCTCTATAACAGTCACTATCATCGAGTTCGAAGAATGTTCTATGGTTCGTTCTCATGTTTTAAGTGTCCAATGAACAGTTTTTTCAAGGCCGAGTTGAGTGGTGTACTAACGTTTAAGCGTCAATAACATCATTCCAGAATGAACATGTGTTTGTGGGACGACTGTGGTGGACACATTATAGTCAATCACTTTAACATGTTGGTATTCTGTGTTAGTTACAAAGAGAGTTTTAGGCAACAATAACGATCTACCAGAAAGAGTATGTGCGTGTTGAATGAATAAGACAATAACAGAACTGTGACTCTCAGATATACATACACAAACTCATCGTTACGACAATCCTAATAACAAATAAAAAAAAAAATCAATACAAAACAGGTATACCATGTGCGTGAGACTTATTGAAAATTTGATTAAATGCCGAAAATGACCCCTTGATAAATACTGTCACAACAAACAAAACACAATTAACAAACACTACCACTCAGTTATAATCTTAAACTTTATCTCACCGAATGTTTATAAATACTAACAAACAATACAAACAGCTATGAGTTAGGTGAGGTTGTCCACTCCACGTACTGCATTGATTTACGGTAACTAGAATATGACACTATTTATGTTGTTTTAATTAGGTGAGTTATGAATGAGTCTATCTCACCAGTGACTTTTTAAAACAGATTTTAACTGGCTATGATGAGTTTTCACGATGGTCCAATACGGATTAGTTATGTAACAGCCATAAATAGGTCAGTTTAGTGAAAAAGGTGACATTTGGGACGTTATAAAAAAGGATTGCGGTTAGTTTGATGGCTGATGTTGTGTTCACGACTTCATGAGAGTATGTTAGTACTATGCTATTAAGATTAGGGATTAACAAAACATGTGATACTTTTATTTCCGTGTAAGGTTACTCACTTACACCAACTAGTGCTAGATAATGCTGAGATTAATGTATCCTTCGCTGTGGTGACTGTTTGATTTCGCATTCGTCCACTCACGGCGCGAAAAGGTAACACAAGGTTAACCAAATCGTCTTCGACCTGGATATAATTTGCAACCGTTAAAACCGTGTATACTGTCGAAAATATCAAACTTGCGAGACAAGTAATCATATAATATGTCACCGTCTAAATTGAGCGCAAAACGAATATGACAGATAACCCTATACTATAGTACTAACTATTAAAACTAAATTGTAAGACAGATAACCCTGTACTATAATACCTTGTGAAATGTGAACGAAACTTACAAGAGAATAAGGCCTATAACATTTCGCCTTGTACAATGCGAACTAAACTTACAAGAGAATAAGGCCTATAGCATTTCGCCTTGTACAATGCGAACTAAACTTACAAGAGAATAAGGCCTATAACATTTCGCCTTGTAAATTGTGAACT
>ENA-OREC01001896-OREC01001896.1-marine-metagenome-genome-assembly--contig:-NODE-1896-length-11063-cov-12.192063_pt1 | contig 11063 bp, 4 predicted proteins | sample MGYA00248626_ERZ508543 | MGnify/ENA primary metagenome ERZ508543 (study PRJEB26211, sample SAMN05518279) | marine metagenome | isolation source: Puget Sound, Washington, USA | host: Bankia setacea... | reverse complement strand
ACATACACTACCAGGAGATATGTACATATATAACTTTGTGTAAATTTCGTCAGGAGAGTATCTATATAAGCACTGGGCTTTCGATACAATCCTTAGTTATTTATATATGTGTGTTATCGTTGTATATGTAAATATTTTCGAATAAAAATATGTTAAAACCAAATCAGATTTCTCAATTCACTGCGAGAGTTTGTTAAATCCATTATTATGATATTGGTTCTATAATTAATATACTTAATTAATAAGTTTGGAGCAACGCAACATTATTAGTCTTGGAAACTGAACTGGCGTCCATGTGTACATGTTTACAACTGTGTACATTATTCGACTGCACTGTACCCGGGGTTTAAAGAAATATGTACGTGATTGTATTGGAATAATTCACCCTATAATAAAATTGGAAGGATTTTTGTTTGAAACCGCATATTAAGATGTTATTCGTTTGGTATTGTCAATTTGTCTACTTTTGTCCCAAAACGTAATTACAACGTATCGGTCATAGAATCAGAGGAAACTTGAAGAAGAACTAGTTCAACTTTTTAACCAAATTTCTGTCTAAAATTCATTTATTCCATTTGAACTTGTATCAATAAATACATGGTTTTAGCTCAGCGTTAACACATCAACAAAGTCCACGTATTTCGTCTTGAATCCCTGAGTTTACCACTAAGATGATGTTCAATGGTAACAGTGTTGTTTTTTCACCCAGTTTGTTTTCTAGATACATATATTTGCTCGTCTATGTGGGATGAAATAAATAATCAATAGTTGAATATGGTGGGCTAGTGACAACCCACGCTCGGCAGGAATATTGCCTCATGATATTACAAAATCACAAGCGGCTTAACGTACTCTTGGCGTTGGTGATTCCGCTAACCAGTAACTTTAAATAAGAAACTATCAAACATTACTTTAATTTAAACACTTTTACACTTCTGCTTCTAGCTTCTTGTTTAAACATTGAATTTTGGGTGACAAACACATGTCCAGTTGCCTCGTGAATGGCCACACCTTGTGGGTATTCCATAGTGTCACTAATGACGTCACGTACGTGAGTTACTTCCGTGGAGAGTTCTAGAAGTCTGTGTGTTGTCCAGTCTGTTACAAATAGTCTGTCGTGAAACAAAACCAGTCCACCAGGGGTAAAACGTCTTTGCTTAGCAGTACGACAGAACTGCCATATTGTGTTACCTTAAAATACAATGTACATGTATATAGAAAACTAAGTGTACATTTATTTAGTATGCTATTATATGTAAGGTAAAACTAACACGACGCAAAAAGAGTAAGCCATTCCTATATGAAAGGCAGAGTCAATGACGATAGCTATGATTAAAGTTTCAATATATCCATGTATACAAACGTAATGGTCTAGATCAACTAAAAATCAAGAAACCGATAACGCCTTAAATGTTCCTTAATATCAGTCCTGCTTTACACCAACCACATGTATATTAGAACTGAAACCTATCTATAAACCTTCAATAGTTATACAAACCATTAAAGTCGAAGGCAACAACTCGTTCACTTCCGCTGACATACAGTCGCTTCTGGCCTATGTCTACTTCGAGGTAACGAGCCTCTAAACCATTACAATGCAAACGTATAAGTGTCGTCTGCTTTCCGTCGTCGTCTAGCACGTGAACTTCCCCAGCGCGACACAGAACATAAAACGTACCGGGTCGATATATAATGTCATACAAGTTCTCTGTACAGTGGACATTAAACTCTTTGTATTTTTCTAGATGAATGGCGTGGACGTTTACAAGTAAGACTTTGTGGGCGTGGAACAGTGCGATTGCCACAGTGGTTTTGTCAACTGATGTTATACCACAGGGAGATGGACACGCCAGTGCATCTAGATAGTGAAAGTCAGGACCATACAACATTATCTGAAGATGGCTGATATCAGTAACTACGATGTGACCACTTTCTAGAGCAGCTATTCCCTGGAGACGACATAGGTCAGTCTCGTGGGGGTGCTTCTTTGTGTGAAATCGCGCCACATACGGAAAATATGAAGACAAGTCGCTACCAGAGGGGATGGTTATGTAAACAGGACCGCTGGCTAAGGCGTTAGACGGTTTGTAACTCACAGAGCTAATTGACGCACACACGGAGCTCAGAGAGCTTGTACTTTTGAGCTGTTTCCTTTTTGGCAAAGTACCGGAGAGCGGGTTCAATTGCGCTACTATATTTACTGGTTCATCAGACAATTCTGTTATCTCTTTCACTATATCAAAGTCGTGATATCGAACGGCTTGTGTTTTATCATTGCATTCAGGCATTCCCTTGTCCGGTCCCTGCTCCTCAAAGAAATCGAAGGAACGGTCTACGTCATTTAGAAGTGCCTTAATGTTCATTTCTTTCATTGATCGACGACTCTCTTCACGGGCAGATTTGGACATCCGCATATGAATGTGGCTTGTTTTCTGTTCAGTGTTTCCATTGTCTATAGCACTGCGCGTTCTGATGCCGGAAGTGGTGAATTTAGCAGAGGGTTTAATAATACTTGTCTTAATAGATGCTGAACTTCTAAACTTTTGTGTGTAACCATTGCCTTCGGTGACGCCCAAGAAAGGCATCCGTGGGAGCTGGTGTTTCAGGTGAAGCGATATAATCTGTTCAGTTGACATGTTACCTGCACGTAGATCATTTTCGGCCTCTTTCGTATCTCCTACATTTATTATACCCCTGGATTGGCTTATAGCAGGCGGTGTCATATCGTTGTCATAGCTATGTCCTCGTCCTGTAAGGTCTTTGGTTCCGCGATTTGGTCGAACCAGTGCCACGGAACCCAACGAATGTACGGAATCAACGAAGGGAACGAGTGCTGATGCGAGGACAAATTCTACTCCGGTGGCAGCATCATAGTTACGAAAGTCTAAAATAGTCTTGCGCGTTGAAGCCACCAGCTCCTTACATCCGTTGAGTGTGCGCTGAAGTTTGCCACCGACGATGTTTTCACCAAGCAACGATTCTGCTATCTGAAATCTGAACAAAAAAAGAACATCTTATAGTTTTAAGACATCTTAAGACGCTAATAAATATATAGATGTATATCTCAAATTGAAAGTGTACAGTAAATCATGCGTCCGAGTGCTGCTGCGTTACATTAAGTGAGTGCACATATGTGCTTCAAATTAAAATGCTGAGAGTGTTTTATTTCGAACAATTTAGGACTAATGAAGTAATGGTTAGTAGAATCTAGATTAAATTAGATCTACATACACAGTCTATATACGGATGAGTTCAACTATACGTACTGTTTTTGTTTCTTTCGTAACGTGTTTGTTATAGTCTGTAGTGCCATCTCTTCAGTAGTAACGATGTCAAAAAGACGTGCCTCCGCCATTAGTTCAACCTCTCTCATTCTCTCCTCTATCTGCGCACGTGCCATATGCATCTCACGTTTGGCGTTATCACGTGCGTCTCTCAATGACGTCAATCCATGCGATATTTCCTTTACACTTGTGTCACATGATTGTCTCCAGTATTTCATCTCTTCCAGTAGATGTTGCTTCATTAAGGCCATCTGGGATTTTTAGCGCAGTCTCGGACAATTCCGTCTAATAGATAAATCCAAACGTTGTCAAAACTTCAGATTTATATTAATGCTGATAAGTGTCGCATTATATTCATAACGTGTCATATTTACAAACATCCAGCACTGTTTGATTGACAACTGTATAACTTGATTCAAGAAGTAAAGTAAAGTAAATATATACGGTATAGTAAGTATTCACAAAACAAATATTAGCCGTTTAAGGAAGTTAACTGATCATTTATTAGACACCATAGTCAGATCAAACTAGCAATGTTAGGGTTAAATATTTGCCTAATGAGCCGCATAATACTGTGACAATAGCCAATGAACATTTACAATACGTGCATGCTTTAACAGTTTTTTCCCCAAATATAGATTGATTACAATGGCCAATACAATGTCACATGTATGTAGACAGCTTCCAAACAGAACTAAGAACCAGTTATAGTGAAGTGAATCATTTACAACTAGATATTCCTATCAAGATCAACGGACACACATACGTGATCCAAATCATGCATATTGAGTAACGTGTACTACTTTTGGTTTGAAAGAAAAACTAATACCTACCAGAATGGTTTATCTACTTGAACCAAGGCATTTTTGGTAGAAAAATTGATACAATACGGACATTCGTGATTATATTTGTTGCAGACGATTCTTGAAATATGGACCGTCAACCGGTGCACTCTGAAAGCTTTTTTTTCGTTCGTTGTCCTAGTGTGTCTAACAAAAAATATAAAACATAATTATACATATATATTGAAACAACTCTCGGTTCTTTATAGCATTTTGTCTTCAATATTTTCATTTGTATCTGAAAATTTCGGATAACTCTAGTACAGTGTCATTTCTTTGGTCATAAATGTTGTATTCAAAATTATAATCAAACGGGATACTACAAATGTCTCATTAGAGTTGGTGACATTTAAAATCCTTACATTGTGAAATCATGGTGTAAAGACAGTTTTAAACCCTCAATCTTAAGAGGTTTGTTTCAAAAACATATCATTTGTATTCCTCTCTTACGCCATGGTCTATTCTTTGTCATACATACTATAAGTATTTATATCCATTGTTTGCCGTAATTCAAATTAGGACAGGTGTAGTTCTAGCTCAATACATGCTTCGAAACCATTCATGTAACTCTGTTCAAGAAGCTCAGCACACAACATTGAAAGGGAACCATAGTCTGGAGTTCCTTCCCCTTTCACTATGTTACTGTTTGCAATATCAGTAAGACGGGAACCAGACTAAGGGAACCACAACTCTTGGTAGAGATTTACCCAATCGGAATATCTCGGGTTAGTCCGTTCAATTTTGCAGCATAACGTACGTGCCCGAGAAGCTCCGGTTGATATTGGTTCTCGGCTTCATATTGACTTGTCGGTTGACACGTACCGAAGCCGGTAAGTAGCTTTATGTCTACATGGCAGAGAAAACATAGTTGAAAGATGGATGATGTTTGGACGTTATTGCTGTTGTCGCTGGCGATGCTGGTTGGCTGTTACCTGGCGGGAGTCATACCACTTGCAATAAACTTCTCAGAGGTTGGTACATTCGTCCCATTACTTTGTTTATTTGGATGTCGATACCGATCATTTTTTCCAGCAGTGACTGTCATTGTCAAACCACTGGAGACCGTGTTTACACGACAATTTGTTCGATGACGAATGTCGTATACTTTGACTAACACGTGTTTGCTAAAATAACTGGCACATGACAGTCAATATGGCAAAGATTCATTTGACCTTTTAAGTTTACGCCAGGCAAACCAATAATGACAATCATGTGTATCTATGTTTAACTCACATGATTACCAATGTACATAGTAGGGTTCTCTAATTAGTTAATGTAATACCGGACATGTTTTTCTTCCAAAGTGTTCTCTTACAACCGATAGAAGCCACTTTGAGTGCGGACAAACTACAAATTGTCCACACAAAATCGGCTTCTCATGGTTGTAAGGGGACACTTTGGAAAAAAACGAGTACAGGTATCTGACTTGTACGACAATAATTGGCAACTCCTAACGTTTACCATTAGTATTGTCTTCATTCCCCATGATTGTCGCCTATGAATATGAGCACGTGCAAATTTCGGCCATTGTTTTTCTGCATAGATGTTTTGATAACACAGTACTTTTAAAACAGTCCTCTTACAGAAATAGAGGATTGTTTTTAGGCAGATAATGTGAGGAATCATCGTATAAAACTTGATAGTGTTTGTGCCTCTAATTGTATTTTTACTCTAGGTATAAGCACACTGTTTGTATGTCCATATAAGGAGGTTTTAATCCGCATGTAACAAGTTTACGTAGCAGATATGAACAACATCTCGCAGTCGTCTTGCTCTCCAGCTCGTCAGGCTATGGCTTCTGTTCGATCTCCACTGGGCTGGTGCCCGGTTTAATACGTGTGGAAAAGCCAAGACTCTTGTATATAAAAGCAGCCCATCTTGAGTCACAACAACTCTAATTGTCCTGCCTGTAAAGATGGCGCTTACTCCTTCACACCCTTACTTTCGGTTATCTGCACTTAACCTCTGTCCTACCATAGTCCACTACTCTCCTCACCCTCATCTTTATTTTGAAAGGAGGAGATTTCATTCCAGGGTCTGGGGAGTTTGTTATAAATTGAATTTACTGTTGTAATATTGCATATAGCATGTTTCCATTTTAGCCTAAATGAAATGTTTGTTATTCTTGTAAATAGGACAAGTTGAAGTTGGTGACAGTACTTGGGGCAGGTTTACTGGTTGGCACTGCCCTAGCTGTCATTATACCGGAAGGAATTCATGCTATGGCTATTGCCACTGCTGGTGAGTACTGTACATAGGGTTCAAATAGCACCAGTCAGAAACCTTTGTTTGTGAAAATCAGTGAGAAATTCATATTTTATTGTTGCTTTATTTTCATAACTGTACAAAAATGTAATTGTAAAGTAGAAAAGTCATCCCATTATTGCCCCTATTGCTTGATCCAGACTAAAATAGTTGTATGGCTCTGAAATACAGTTTTCATATAACAGATTTTAGAAATAGTCTCATAGATTCCTTGCGTAAAATCTTCTTTTTAACATACTGGTTAAATGAGAATCTGAGATCTGGATGCTACAATCTGATTTCAAGAATAGCGTGTATCAAACGTTTTTACATCTATATATTTGTTCCATATATCTTGACCTGATATGAGTATGCCTGTAATTTTAAACAGTGTAGTATATCTAAGATAGCATAACAGTGACGAAAGAGAATTGGTATTTTTTTACAATTATTGATGTACTGTTAGTCATGACTTTGTATGTTTGATAATTTTTCAGAAGATAGCAAGCATGCACACGAGCACGAGCACGTAGAAGCTGGCAACAATAACATCAAGGCAGGTGCAGAGTCTGAACATGACCATGAGCATTCTATGATTGACGACCATTCACTGATTGGTATAACTCTTGTCTCGGGATTTATCTTCATGTTACTGGTGGACCAAATAGGTGGAGGAGGCCACCATATTCATTCTTCATCAGGTTTGTACCCGGTACTTACAATTTACAATCAACTGTAAATATGCCTGTGTTGTATGAGATATTGTATGAGAACATTGACCAGATACTCCTGAATAAATTACACAGACCAATGCTTGACAAAATAGGTGTTACATATGTATACAATGGACACATGTTCTATACTCTGTTGTAATAACGTGACAGTCTAACCCACCTATTTCACAATTCAACAGTCTGTGTAATGAATTTGAGTGTCTGGTCAATGTTTGTATACAATACCAATGTGTGTGGTTCAATCTCATGTACACTTAATACATACTATGTGCACTTGTACAATGTTCAGGATTAGCCATGTCTTTCAGGACGTCTTCCATTTTTTGGCCTACTTTTTTTCTACGCCATAAGAAAAGGGGGTACAAAAAGATTGGAAAAAACAACCTCCCAGAAGCTATTGCAGTAGTCGTAAAACTGGAAGACGCTCTGGAAAATCAACCAACCAAAAAACTGCAGATAATCCTTATAATGGCAGAACATACAAATGAACAGAAGAATCAGAGACAGGTAGAACAGTTACATGGGCAATAACTAAACACTTAATAATCCCGGTTCTTCGAGATAAGAAATCCAGTAACTACAACAAATCTGTTTTCACTTCCTAACTTTACCTTTTTCTTAAATTTACAGAACAGTGGCGTACCAAAACACCCCCTCATTGAATGCTATCTTGTAACAAATTAAAAATAAATTAGAAACGCCTACTTAAAATATATGAATATTAAGTAGCTTTGTATGGAGTATCTCGTAACCATCGCATGAATAGTAAATGCTATTGTAACCAAAGGTATACATAATAAACTGTTAAAATATTTCTCTATGCAACAACTATTAGTAAGTTTAACACAATGAACAAAGTCCGTCTCTTTGGCAATACACAGTAACAGTAGTATTTCTGTGTTCCTTTAAGTTCAATAAGACAAAACGAGGACAACCCAAAACCAACTGAAAGACATATTGACCACAGTGTGCAACACCAAAACAGGAAATGTACTTCAATTCAATGTTAAAGCATGCCCCTCTCAAAATGTTAATTGCAGCAACATGCCAGAACAAAATCAGAGGACAGAACTGCATGGGGCAATGAGCATGAATTCTAGTAGAACACCTATCTTGAAAGCAAACTTACATATCACTTCAAAGAACATTATGACAGCTTCCGTACACATGTTGTGGATTACTGTCATGAGAATTCCAAATTTCTGCACACATTACATACAAAGCTTTACATCTACATGAACCATTTTTCCTGTATTCATATATACTGTACAGATGTTCCTGGGCAGCCCAATAACAACCTTGACAGATACAATGTATCACAGTATTGTCTTGCTAAAGGACAGTTTAGTTAGACTGATGAAATGCTAGATTCAACTGCTTACAGTAAGAGAGGTTTAATATCATGTAAATGTAGGCAGTGTGTATAGAAGCTGACACATCATACTTGCAATGGTTTAAAATCAAATTTAATTGATTTAAACATTCTTCAAATATAACGATAAGGGCACTATAAAGGATGTTCTTGTTTCATTTTTTAATAATTGTTCATTCTTTTACTATTCTTTTTCTTTTTTTACTATTTCTTTTTCATGTTTTTACTATTTCTTTCACTAGATCTGCCATTGGTGTCTCACTCACCCTGGCTGACAGTGTTGGTGTGGTTTTGTTATCAGGTGCAAGATGCCAGACAAATAACTGGGCCTGCTGGCAAATATCCTACAACCACACACACAGACACACACCATCACCATGGACTCCTTGCTCTACCAACAGAGACCATGCTTCACAAACATCAGGCAACATCGAGGATTAGTCTCAGAAAACTTTCTCCAGCTAATCAAAATCTTGGAACAATCCGCTTTTTCATATAAAACGCCCCATGCTAAGTCTACAAAGAAGCTGAGACATACAACCTTCTGAGAACAAATGGCTTCTTATCACAATTACTCTCAACATTATAATTTCCTTGAACAGCATTATTTAAGAAAATATTGCAGAAAGATTAAACATAAACGCTGATTTTTCTATAATTGCATCTTTACAAAAAAAAATCACTCTTCACATCTCTGATAAAAAAAACACCTATTTCTGATATAAAATGTTAGCTTGTTAACAAACACTCTTGACTTGTATAATTGGGATTCTGATTACAGAAGTATGTCAGCCATTCAAATTGTAAAATTGAATGTATAGCTCCCAAACTTTCAAAAACAATCTCCTCAACCAACTGACTAGTAAAAAACTGAAATGACATTAAAAGTACCATTCTTCCAATTGGAATATTAAACTACCATATAAGCACAATACAATAGAAATTAGGCAAACGTAGATATAATCCAAATGTTTTTTTAACCTATAGTTGATTTGTTTTCTTTTTTCCCTTACCCCACTTCATACAAACACTTTCATTTTCATCTCTACATTCTAAGACAACCGTTTGCCTGGACACATATCAAGCCTACACATCCATTTGTTACATCAGCACACAGAAAAAGACTAAAATCGGAGAGAGCATTACTTCCCTGCTATCATTTAAGTACAATAAACCACCAACCAATTACAAAACCTGTCTTTTTTCTATTATCTTAACGACTGTCCACAACTTAAAGTCTACTTACGGTGCTAAGAACTGTGGTAGAAGTTAATAGCAATCAATGATCACAACATAATGTGGCTATATAAGGTCATAACCTACAGTTCATCATAGGGCAGGTTTATACTGAGGGTTTGTTTGGGCCTAACAGAGGATCACCAATCGTACATATTACCAGTAATAAGGAGTGTACATGTTGGAAAGCTTGATGGAGAAAACAGTCTGCAAGTTGGCATCATAACTCTGACATTAAAATTTAATAATATTGTGATTTTCTAATATGATTGAAAGAAATACAGACTAATCTTCGTAAAAAATATCAACTAATGTTTTTCAACCTTACATTACAGAAGCTTTTGTTGGTGTTTAAAACATTCTTTCAAACAAAAATGCATGTACTTCAAATATAGTATTATTAAAGTAATGAGCATTGTTCTATAGTGACCCTTAGTTTTCGTGAAAGAACACTTACATTATACATCTCTCCAAGGTACATTCATGGGCTCTCTTTTTCTTGATTTCCAGTTTTTAAGTTTAAAGATACAAGAAGATCTAGAGGTCAAATATGTCTTCAAAAAGAAGTTTTACTTATGTTGATGCTGGCAGTAACGTAGCTTGGGGAGACAGGAAGGTCTAGCTTGCATGTGGATGGCACAGAAGTGCACTCATCTTGCCAGCTATATATTGGTGCTGACACTGAGCCTCCAATTTAGTCTATGCATTAATTATGTTGACTAATCACAGAGGGAGAAGATTGAGTGGTGATGGACATGTGTCTATTATCCAATACCCTCACAATGGTGCCAGTAATCATGGCTGTAAAGTCCAGAGACACTCACTGCCATAAACAGGTAATCAATAATAGCAAAGCTGGACAACTTCTCATCAATATACAGTACGCAATGCCACAAAATCACTCATATTTGTCAACAAGAAATTTCCTTTTTCATATATAATAATGGTGGCTTTTTAACCACTGTTAAAAGCTTACAATTTTTCTACAGCAAATTTGTTTTGTTTTTGTTTGAATCTTAATATTTTTATGTTTTTGCTCATTTTTCAGCCTATAAATCAACATAATAAACTGTCTATCAAATGTTATTGACCAGTAAACATGATGTAGTGTTTGAGAGATGACCTTGTAATGTGTACTGAATATTCTAAAACGGTCCTGTGATTGTCTTCTATACACAAAGAAGGAAACTAACTGTGGTTTATTCACTGTTAATACATGACTGCACTACTTTTACCTAACGTGAAAACGTTCTTAACGATAATACTGTCAGATTGAAGGTATCCAAATCACTCTATATTTTATAATGAGTTCTATATCTCTTGTTAGACATTGTTGTTTTTATTAAAACAT
>ENA-OREC01001895-OREC01001895.1-marine-metagenome-genome-assembly--contig:-NODE-1895-length-11063-cov-12.556162_pt1 | contig 11063 bp, 8 predicted proteins | sample MGYA00248626_ERZ508543 | MGnify/ENA primary metagenome ERZ508543 (study PRJEB26211, sample SAMN05518279) | marine metagenome | isolation source: Puget Sound, Washington, USA | host: Bankia setacea... | reverse complement strand
AATACTTTTTCTGCTCATAGAATGGTCCCTCTTCGATTACACATTTTAAACATGCACCACCAATGTTTGAGTTAATATTTTTTCTGCTCATAGAATGGTCCCCTTCTTCGATTACACATTTTAAACATGCACCACCAATCTCTGTATTCAACTGGTCACATTATGTTACAATATATTAAAAACTAAGCGCTGTCCTACAGATTGTGGACCCTTTGGCATCAAGAATGGCTTTATCTCACCTGTACCGCCAGGAACAAAGTTTGGAGATGAAATAAACATCGACTGTAAAACAGGATACAGTTTACTAGGTGACAGTAAAATAACGTGTGGTGCAAGTCGAAACTGGAGTAACTATCCAACCTGTCAAATTAAAGGTAAATACACTGCACACATGCTTACGTTTAGTTTAGTATAGCAATCTAATGATACTTATAATACTGGGAGAAGCTTTGGCATTTTTTTTAAATCATCATAGTCGAATTCAATCGTTCTCCTAGAATTGGGTAATATTGTGAATACTTTGTAGACAAACTACATAAACAAAGTGTTGGCACACCTGAAACACAATTATGGACAATGAGCATGCATCGTTTATGGATATTTTCAGATTGTGGCAACTTCGACAATTTTCAAAACGGAGAAGTCGCGTATCTAGATGGAACAACATATGGGGCACGACTATTTTTTTTCTGTAAAGATAACTATGTCATGGTTGGTGCTTCAGTTGCTACTTGTAACAGTGAGGGACAATGGAGGACTATACCTGTGTGCCATGCTACATGTGAGTTGTATACACTTCTTTTTAATATAATTTTAGAAAATAGAGCAAAATGTCAGTTATTTGATTAAACGACGTAACTGATTAACAGATTAACAACAACATACGGACTGGTCGAAACTGGTCTATTAACCTTAAGAATTAATGTTCAAATAAAACCTTTATTTGATTGACTGTTTTGCCATATCTCGCCATGTTTAATCAACGCACAATGCTACACGTGCAAACCTCAAATATATCCGTTTTAATGTCCATACTACTTATTGATTTTATTCAAGGACTTTTTATATCGCATTGCTAGGTTGTTCATACCATGGTGTAAGCAACGTGCTTCCATTCATGTATACGGGTGTATATATTTCAACTATGACAGTGAGCTGAAATGATTTCTAGTTTGATCTAACAACTACTGTATATTTTCATTATTTATTTCAGCTGATATTGGTGGCACCTGCACAGAGGCAATATTTTGTCATACATTAGGGGCAATTTGTGAAGACCAGAAATGTAAATGTACCCATGGAATAGTGGACGAGTCTGCGGATGTGTGTGACACAAGTAGGTGGTACTGATACTTACCAATACATGTAAAGTTATGGAGCTTATATATGTACTATCTTAAGTTCTTAATCTTAAGTTGCGTTTAGAAATATCGTATTGTGGTAACTGAAAAATCACTAATTCTTATAACATTTATTTATTATGTTGAAAATATTTTGATGGAAAGTAATTCAATTGTCAAACTTGTTTATAGATTACCATATTTCATAATTTTGATTGATCTAGTTATATTTTTCAGACGCGCTGTAAACACACACACTTATTATTGTTCTGTTATATTTCAGTGCCAATGTTTCCCTATGGGGGCAGTGGTGACCTGAGTCTAAACCCCAGTGGATGTAGTTCAACAATTACTTTTGCAGCCGGAATACCTATTAACGGGGCGTTACAATACACGATATATGTATGATACAGTTTGTACTTTCTTTAACAATCAATTTTGTAAGAGCCTAACATTAGTTGTTTTTTCTTTCTAGTACATTTTAAAGTTATTCTCATTAATAATTTAGTAGACATACTTTTAAAAGGACTGAATATACTCATTTTCCTATAGAAAATTCTTTCACACAAAACCTACAGGAGAGTTTTGTTTTCAGGTTTGCACAAATGGCTATCTCAGCGTTGAGCAACTCTACAGTAATCCAAAACCGCCAACAGATACGGATTCCTTCGATAACAAGATCATCATTTCACCGTTCTATGCCGAAATCCAACCCCTGTCGATGCCAAACGTTACCTACAGGTCTTATGACATCATAAATGATCATCCATTCACAACACAACAGGAAGAGGAAATCGAGTTAATAGAATACATCATTCAAAACTTTTCCAAACATAAAGCATTCAAAGTCAAATTTGTGGTCATTGCTACATGGAACTCGGTACAACCATTCCAAATAGAAACATACACAGTTGGTTCGGTAAGGAAAGACTCTCATCGTATGTTGGCGTTTGTAAATATTATCTTCTAAAGTCTGACTCTCAAGCTTTCATTACAATTTCTTCCGAATTATTAACATACTTTGGTTTTATTTCCACGAAGTCGTTTAAGCTCCTGTTTAAATGAGTGCATGTTTTTTAAAAAGCTGATTGAACTAATTTGCGTTTAATATTGATTACATACATCATTTTTTACTAATCATTTGACTTCAATAGCAAATTCAGAAAGTTAAAACTGATTTATTTAACTAATTGATTTCAGGCTACAACATTTCAAGCGGTTGTTGTGACAAATGGCGTTGACACATACGCTCTATTCATTTATCCATTTGGACATGATGGATGGACACCAAACATGGAAGACGATACATTTAATGTATATAACGGTGTATACCTTGGTGATGCCAACACAAAGAAGACAAATCCCTACTCGTATACGCTTTCGGCTTTACAATTGAACCAAAACTCAGTGACTGAAGGTACCATCTAAAAGTGTTGTATTGGTGTTTCTAATCTTTTCTTATCCTTCTAACCAAACACGTGTTGTTAACAATGAACAGATAGCTGTACACGTTGGAAACGATGGTCTGTGGCTTTAGAGTGACACGACTCATTTTGCTCATGGCTATTCTTACGAAACGTCGTTAGTATATTTGAACAAGAAACCTTCGAATAGGATTGGATTCATGGCCTTTAAAAAGATACAGTCATTTTATGAACATGGTAATTTTCTCTTAAAACAGGTATGTTTGGTCTGCAGATCCATCATCTTTCACCGAACTCCACTGATGATGATATAAACCATGCTGTGGAATGCATAAACTGGTTTAATGAGAACAAAGGACGCAAAGAAGAGAATGTTCGTATTTCTAAGTTGTTACCCGAATGTCCATGTGACATCAGTATGGCAAGGTTTGACCCCTGGTTTTGGAGGATCCGGACTCAGTTGCCGTTTTGGAGATGGTGGGGATGGTGGGGATGGAATTATCAGCCTAAAGATATTGTGTGTGTGGATATAGCACCTGCAGAGATGTTGTGGCCCTATGGAAAGGTCGGTATATGCACTTAAATATATTTTGTTTATAATGCATCCGCCGCATATTTATCCTTCTCAAGGTATCTTCTGTTCAGTTCCATTACTTATAACGCGCTTTATGTGTGGACAAAACACACTAATTTTAAACATTTTGCAAATCAACATGTATGTAAATGGGCTGTTAACGCCGCAACAATCGCCACCAGGGCAGCAAGTGAATGAGGAGTGGTTATTATTAACTCTGGACTATCTCCCTGTCTGTTATACTCAGCGGTCTATGTTAACAGTGATGTATGTCGTCTGCTATCAGTCAGTTACTAGAAATTCAAACAACAGCAGCGGTTTAGTTTACAACAGAGAGTTCATAACCCAGCCTATACCAATTAGCCACTCCCCCTGCAAAATCAATTTTGAAAGTGACGAAAATCACACTTTTGATAATAAATTTATTTCAAAAACGTATTTGAATTTAGAAATGATACACAATTTACAACCTGTATACGTACACTTTTTGCATACGTTTGCATATGTGTTATTGTATGTTTCAGTCATGTTGTTACAACCAAACAACCCTGCATCTTATTGAAGAAAAGCCGTTAGCCGGACACTTGTACTTTTCTCACCCCAAATACAATAACACAAAACACACTATACATGACGTGAATGCCAAGGAAAGCTGCTGTGTGCTGTCCAATCAGTGTCACCTGTTTTATGAACTTCATCCAGTGGGCACGTGTTACACTTGGTCACCTTATAACTTTGGTAAGTGATACTATCGTGTAGTTAAAGTTGGCCGTATAACTATATATATATCGCATTAAGGTATTTGAGGCTTACATTTATCCCGAAATATGCACGACCTCTTGTTGAAACACCTGTAACACACACACGTTTATTTCATCTATGTCTATCAACTGGAAGCTCGTTTTATTTCATAGCTAAGTGAAAACTGTGTTTTAGAATTACTGCATTGACGTATGGTTCGGAAGTAGTAACTCATTATCTAGAGAAATAGAAACATGAGTATAAAAATACATGTGAAAGTATGTGATGGAAAGAATTACCTATTACACCAGCCTTAACTAAACTACACAGCGTATACAATACTATGCACTCACAAGGTACATTTGGTACGGTCAACGTACTCACAGAAGAAATAGGAAATACGAGGTTCTACATTGTAACTGACAAGTCTGTCTGGGAAATATTCATCCATAACATGCTATTTTAACTTTTCCTAGTTCAGACTTATTTTCTTTTAGATTTGATTGTGGAATAAGCATTTTACCAGTACTGAGAGTGAGGGTATATCGTCTTGGTCAAAGAAACAATGGGTGCTTTTGATGAAGCTTGAATGTACTTCTGACTGATTGCGAGTCAGACGCTCTATCATATTTTGGAATATCCTGAAGAGCCACTTAACAGTTAGAGAAACATATTCAAAATGTATTTTATTTTATATCCATAGGTACCTTCTGGGGAGACCCGCATTTTAACACATTGGACGGCAAAAACTTTACCTTTAATGGACTTGGCGAGTACACACTTCTCAACATTGAAACGTCAAATGTGACATTCTATCTTCAAGGCAGAACGGAACGAGCCTTGAAGGAAGACGCCAATTTATCAGACGGTACCATATTCAGTGCATTTGCGGTTAGAGACCATTCTAATGCGTCACTTCATGTTGAACTAAATGTGGCAAAAACAGGTATTATAATAGTCGTGTTTAATAATGTTATTTCCAATTAAATTAAGATTACCTTTAGAAGTAAGACTTATATAAAATTACAACCTTAATCATGTAAGTTTATGATAACATTATCTGCGTACATAACAAGTACGCCCGTCTACCTTTTCACACGTATGTTAATTTTATTACAGGCGTAATTGTATATGGAAACGGTGCCGATCTTACTACAATTTACAATGCTGGCAACGATTCATTCGAGTATTTATCGGAGGCTGGAAATCTCATACTCTCCAAAAACAACAACTCACTGGTTGCTTTCTTTCCGTCCACTGGTAAGTTCTCATTAATATTGAAGAATCCATCCATTTTTAGACTGTATGTTTACTTATTATGATACCCATTCGTTCTTACATCATATAAATAAATGGGGATTAACATAATACTCTACTTACTGTCTGAGTAAACTACAATATTACAAGGTATTATACATTTATGTAATTTCTTTTTCAATCATAATGTATATAAAATGATTCTACATGTATTTTCCTCATGGGTATGTGACCTTTTGGATATAATGAAAATAAACTTGTCAAACTTGTCAATATAATATTCTTCCCCATATATATTGACAAGTCTATCGGACAATTGGCGTTGACCTTTACTACCAACGTTTCATTTAGTCATCTAAGTTGAATTGTGACAGCACGTTCAACTATTTATAATGTGCAAACCTATACACTTTAACTGTTTATTCTAGATTAAACATCAAACTGATCACCAATTTTGCGTCGTACTCATCGTAAAACTTCTGCATTCACAGCATACCTTTGGAAACCGTAGGACATAACTTTCGTACCAACGTATCTTGCTATTTATAACTTCCTACCAAGAACAAGAAACTCTTACTTCGTCGTTGTCAATGACAATTATCAAAAAAATCAAACAGATAACAACAACATTATTAGTGTTATCTATCAATATGTTATATATGTTGCCATAATTTGCAGAAACACAGACACGCAATTTGTTTAAATGTTGTTTCTTTTATGTTCATCAACAGGTATTTCCCTGAATATATCAGCAAGTGTAGAAATGCTCGCTATGGACACAGTTGTACCTGACCGTTTTAAGAACCTTACGTCTGGCTTGCTCGGGGACTATGATGATAATCCAGAAAACGACTTCATCAAACCAACTGGAGAAGTGTTACCAGGGAACATGACAGACAGAGAAATATTTGATTATGGACTAACATGTAGGTTGTATGACAAACCCTAAACGAATTCGTGGTGAATATTTTCGTAGGTTTAAATGACAGTTTGATAAAGTTAAACACATACATTGTACAAGTGAAACATTATTGTTCCAGCAGAAGGTCTTTAAGATATCATCGCGTGTTCACACTGTGTTATATGTACAGTATGTTAAACACTTTATATTATACTTTCTAGGGGCTGTGAACGAGAACACAACTGTCTTCACTTACGCTGATGGAAAGTCTCACTCGGACTATCACAATGAGTCCTATGTTCCAAGATTCTTGGACGAAGTCGAACAATCAAAGATAGACGAGGCATTGAAAGTTTGCAACGTTACAGAAAACAATGAATGTGTCTTTGACTATGTGTTTACTGGGAAAGCAGAGATTGCAATGCAAACCAGCAGTAAAACGGAAGAAACTGCTCAGTCAAAAATAGAAATAAGTAGGTTATATATTAGTTTCAGTTTAATGTATTCGATCACAATTAAATTATAGTACATACATTGACTAATATTGTTGGTGACTTAGATGTGGAGCATACCTTTGTACAAGAGAAATGCAATGGTCGTATTGAAAAGAATCTCCGAATGTTGTTTACACTATATACACATTACTGATTATTATCAACACTATTGAGAAGCTCATGAAATGTAATTTGTATTTCAACAGAGGAGACAATTCCGTCGTTGAATGGCTGTGAGGTGATATATGTCACAGTGGGTGAAACTGTGGCTTGTGCTATTAACTACCAAGAAGATGAAGAAACTACAGACATCAACTTCCTTAACAACGATGCCAACGCCTCCTATGTGGCATCGCATCGCGCTGTTGTGTACACACAAGAGTCTTCGAGTCCTGTAGACATTAAGTAATTCACTTTATTATATCCATGTTGCTGTACGCATTGTCTTTGTTAATAATTTTATTTTTACCTTTCGTAAAAAATAATGTTCATATTTAAATTATTACACGTTCGAATTGCCATATGTTAAGACCGCTAATGATATTTATTTGTTATTTTAAATTCTCACCAGAACACGAATGGTGAGTTTTACATAAAGCGATTTAAATATGATTGATTTGTTGTTTTAGGATTGCAGTTACGAATCAGAACGGACGCTCTTCTCAGCCGTTTATTGTAGACATCGTGTTGTGTTCTGGGTGTAGTGGACATGGTACTTGTACACAAGATATACGAGAAGATTCAAGACAAACTCCGAATTTCAAATATGCTGTTTGTCAATGTGAACCTCAATATGAAGGTACGTGTTGATTATACACGCCAAAAGCTACGAACCAACCTTAATTTTGCTTAACATATTTTCATATTACAAAGGATCAATTATGTAGGAGCGATGGGAGCTAGTCGGCTAGTCTCGTATTTTTTTAGTATATAAGAAATAACTTTTAGAAATAAAGCGGTGATCACAGACTTGTAATTAATAGACAAGCTATGCATTTGAGGCATACCCTAAGCACAAATGCTTTTTGTGATTGAGTTTACTATACAAATACGTTATGCAAACTTGCGTTGGTTCTGTCTTTTAGGTCCTGACTGCGAACGAGTATTTGATGGTTGTGCAGCAGAGCCTTGCTCGCTTGATAGAAAATGTTCAACTCTCACTGCTGAAGAACAGAAAATATTACAGAGGGGGTACAACTGTAGTGGTTGCCAAGATGGTTATATATTGGACGCAGCTTCTGACAGATGTCTTGGTAAGAAATAGTTTATTCTGTGAAAATGGTCTTCTAAAATCGAAAATAGACGCAACGCATCAAGTTTTAGTTAATGAATTGTGAAAGTATAACCAAGGACTTCTTCCGGTGGCAGTACAGACAGACTATGAATTTATAATACGTCTATTTATTTGTTTCAGATGTAAATGAGTGTATCCATAATGATACCTGTAAACAGATATGTGAGAACACAGAAGGCAGTCACAGATGTTTGTGTTATTCTGGATACAGATCGATCAGAAACGTATGCACCGGTAAGTTTGTTATCCATTTCCCTTTGTTGAACCCAAGTGTACCAAAGACTAACATCGTATAATATAGGCATGATTGTTTGAAAGCGAGTTAACACTATGTCTCTCGATCAGATAGTGTGACCTTCATGACAAGGTTATGTTCCTGACTTCGTGCCGTATATTTAGAACTGCTTTTGTTTCCGGTGAGTACAGTATCCATGCGATATTTGCGAAAGAAAAAATAGAACATATTGACGAAATTTTATAAGAATTTTTTTTTTTATGATTGATATAGTTTAAAATGTGTATACTGGTATATGGTAAGGTGTTGTTTACTGCTCTACTTGTTGCTTGATCATAAACTGTACAAACAATATGTCTTTTTCATACTAGCGTATATCTAGGAGAATGAAAATGTATCTGTAATTATAATGGTGGTTCAAATACAAACACGTGTTATAGAGCTCTTCTTGAATAATTTACGTCTACAAGAGGTAGATTAAGTACAACAACTCGTTGATATTCATGTTTTATTTGTTTTATGTTCAAATAAATTAAGATTTCTTATATTTTTTATGAAACGGTAACATATATATATATATATAAAGTTGAATTCAGATGTGTAAAATTACGTTTGCATTATCTGTGTTTCGTCTCCCAGATATCAATGAATGCGATGAAGGAAGTCACAACTGTTCACAGATCTGCCAGAATACACAAGGAGGTTTTACTTGTTCGTGTCATGATGGATTCGTGTACAACTCTACAACTATCGAGTGTGAAGCAGGTAGTGACACAAGCGGTCAATTATTAATTTAACATTCTCCTTATACTTAAATAACTTCTTTTTCTTTGTGTTTAAAGTTATAATTGACCCTAAAACGACAGATCGTGGGTTCGGGCGTCACATATATGGATACTATATAGCATAACAACCATTCGCATGTTCTGAATAAAATATTTCGTTACGGATAGAGCTTATTTGAATAGATTACACGTCGTTGATATATACCATGGGCTTATCTCCAGATCCAGATTATGATCCGTGCGGAAGTACACTGTTAGATTGTTCAAATACTGCTGGATGTACACTTGATGCTGAAAACGGGACAACGTGTTTCTGTCTTGAGGGATATGAACTGAAGAATGGAAATGTTTGTGAAGGTACTTGTTATGAGTGTGCATGCTGAGCAAATATAAGATCATACTCTTTACTAAAACTCAAACAGTATTCTACTTATCTCTCTTAATTGAAAAACAACAACACATCGACTCTAGACGCTGAGAAAAGAAACAAATGATACGATGGCATAAGGGACGTCTCCTCCATATCAGATGTTTCCACTCGTTTCATAATGATGAGTACAGTGAACTATTCACTATATACAAACACATGCTTTTTGACAAGACTTTCTTCAATACACAAACTCAAATTTCTCGATGTTTGATCTTAAGATGAGTCCAGAAAGTATGTTTAACTAAATATGTCACCTATGATTTTTACAATGCTCAGTATTTAAACTACGTAGTAAGTTCAACTGTAGGCGAGTCAAAAGAAAATAGTAATGTTTTACCACGCATTTGAAGTGCTCGCGTGATTATTTATTAATATGGATATCCCGATATCATATTATACATTAACTAATGTTGTTTACCTCTGAATCGATAGTGTACACATGTTTGTTCCTGGCAGATATAAATGAATGTGAAAGGAATGTATGTCCACATGATTGCACCAATACTGATGGCGGATTCCAGTGTAAATGTTACGATGGCTATGAATTGAAAGACAAAACCACATGTATAGGTAAGTTTGTTCTCACATAATACCGATACAACATGTTTATTATACTTTATATTTATTCAAATCAAAATACAAACTACAGTCGAGTTGGTCTGCTGATTGAATGGCAACAATCACTCTGCACTTTCAGTACACACCCACATCTTTGAATTAACATCTGATATCATTTCATTTACATATATGTAGGAAGTCTTTGTCAACATAAGAATGCTCAGTTATGTTAAATAATATGTAGATTACATGTGCTCGAAAATTGTATATAATAAAAATGTCACCCTTGTCTGTCATATAATATATATTGAAAATGAATTCTGAGAAAATAATCCATTGTGTCACTGTTATGTTGAAGCCTGCAAGATACCAAAGTGGGGACCGAACTGTGGAAATTTCTGTAACTGCTCTGGCCGTGGTGCTAAACAATGTGATACTGTACGGGGCTGTATATGTACCACTGGATGGAAGGGGGATAATTGTGACACGGACATTGACGAATGCAAGGAAGATTTGAGTATATGTCAAGACTCTAAGACGGTCTGTACAAATACGGTTGGCTCCTATGTGTGTAGTTGCATCAGCGGTTATAAGAAAGCAGCTAATGGATCATGTTTAGGTATGCTTATGAACTTACTCACCTCTGTTCCTGTTTTAATTGAGCACTAACTTTAGATACATCCATTTAGATGACTAAATATAATAACGTTATAGGACCACATTGAAAAAACAGTAACATTTTAACCAGACAATAACAATTGAAGTTTCTTTATCGACGTCTAATTTATAACAAACCATGGATACGATGATATATTATATAATTCAATGTTAACTGTACACATTTTATTTTTTAATTCATTTATGAAAGTAAAGCAATGTTGACGTTTTTTTGAAATTGCAGCATCCAAAGCGAATAGATTGAATAGCTTTACGTATGTTATGATTGTGATTCTTTCAGATGTGAATGAATGTGCTGATCCACTGTTGAATGACTGTACCCAGACATGTACCAACACTGTTGGAGGATACA
>ENA-OREC01001894-OREC01001894.1-marine-metagenome-genome-assembly--contig:-NODE-1894-length-11064-cov-12.159643_pt1 | contig 11064 bp, 7 predicted proteins | sample MGYA00248626_ERZ508543 | MGnify/ENA primary metagenome ERZ508543 (study PRJEB26211, sample SAMN05518279) | marine metagenome | isolation source: Puget Sound, Washington, USA | host: Bankia setacea... | reverse complement strand
GGCGCCTTTGTGTGTTTGTGACTATCAAGTGCGTAATACGTCATATACTGACGCCATAATGTCGAAATATGTAGAATGAGCCGATAGAAAGGTAAGCTACTGCACAATATAAACATTGATGACTCGTAAATGATGGCTCGTAAATTATTTAAAAAATGAAAACAGCCAGATTACATTATCTTTAAATAACCGATAAAAGCAAGATCATACCAAGGACAATACTAGTTCTTTTTACTAGAGTAAAGTTTCAGTATAAACACTGGTTATTTATATCCATTATAGTGTCTACAAAACGGGACTCGTAACTGACAGATTAAAAATTACGCTGTGAATCACGGTTAATTTATTCTAGTTTGTAAAACTCATTTTGGAGTTGTGTTTGCAAATCGATTTTTTATGGAAAAGTGTCTATTGACCATTTCAAAAACGTGCTCTAATTATTTAAAACAAGTTTCTCTCTCATTTAAAAAGCACCATAAGATAAAGACTCGTAACTGATTTATGAATTCAGGACAATGAAAAAGGCTCCTATTACGAAAAAGGGCCCGGTTTATCAATAATATCATTTTCTTTCTTTTCTGTACATTAGTCATTGAAGGGCTATTTAATGGATGCAATCTGTAGTAGTTTAAGAAGCAGTATGCGTACGCAATACAGGTTGAAACATTAATATTTATTTTGAAGACATCGCATTTTTGGCACCCCTAGTTTATACGAGCCAATATAGAATCCTATAAAAGTCAGCCACTTCAACTGAAAATACTTGAAAAGTTGCACAGATGAGTAAGGAATCATAAAAAAGTTTGATTGGCACACATACAGATATTAAAGTCACAGTTACACATTGAATAGCAAAAACAGCACTTGTCGCACTTAAGGGAGAATGACGGTATTTCAAACGATTTAGAACTTCAGAAAAATAGTTAAAAACAATGTATCTAAAGCAAGCATTATTGCGGTATTTGAAACGATTTGGGACTGTAGGAAAAATATGAAAACAAGGACGCTTACGCGTGCAATATGACACGCTTTGATACGATATTTTGACTTGCAGAGAAGCTAAATAGTGCATTCTGGCGCTTTTATACTCGACGACTTAAAGGTGATCCGATAGTGCTACCGCTAGCTACAATAATGAGCGATCAGGGATTTTGATATTTTGTTTTGAATCCCTGTCTCGAGTCTGTCAAATAAAACAATCGTCAAAAAGAATCGTTGATGGCAATTTAGGTGGACTACTGCTAATTTCGACTGAATGCCGAAGGGAGGGCAATAGTTTACCAAAAAATTTATTTTCTTAAAATTAATTAAAATGTCAATATATCATATGTCGACTATATTCGACGACACACGGCCCTAGTGTGTAAGCAGTTTACCTACCCAATGCTGTATTTATGCATATATTCAAATTTAACGTGTTTTTTCGTGTACCGACTGTGTATCCTTTGATATCAAGTACACTTTTTAAGTGTATGATGTATATGTATATTCATATCCTCAAATATATATTGATTCGTTTCAAATATCACCCAACCTATTTATGATAGATTACATTGAACCATACTCGGGGGAAAATATATTCTTTTTAAGTTGGGATCAATTTATTTACAGACGTTCTTAGTAATTAACGGGTTTGATTCACTGCAATGTAATAAATGCATGCAGAATCATTTAAATAACAACGCCTTTACAACAAATTTTAAATTACGTTTTCTGTTGTGGAACTTTTCATTAAAATCGAAAATAAAATCTTAACGTCATGGAATGTTCATAAGTCCGTGCTAACGTGTGTCTTCAATCTGCATGATGACCAAAAACCACCAGCATAATATATCCGCGTCAACATAAACAATTACTTATTAATTCTATCAATGTGTTTAGACAGCTTAATTGTATTTATCGATTAACCGAAGATCAAAAACAGACGGATACCGATACCACGGACCTATAAACCATGGTGTGTAGGTCCGTGCCGCTACCAATTCCATAGTAAGCAATAGAAAAATTGCTGACAGAGACGGAATAAGAGCAAGACGGGGGCGCCCTGATAATCATATAAAGGGAAGTAACCATCATGCTTTGTACAGTTGTGCATTAGAGTGACCGTACGTGTTCACAACATCCCCGGATATTGCTTGCAGCAGATCGTGGATTTCGTGACTCACGTCTCTGCAATCAATACTGTCTGGATTGAAAATCATAATTTTGAAGTTCAAGAAGAGAGAAGGATGGCAGATTCCGCTGAAGCGGATGGTCAACCAGCTCAGCCTGTCGCTGATCAAGCTAAGTTTGAAGCTTACCTAAGTCGCTGTGTGCCCGTCTTATTGGAGGACACCGATACAGCTTCACCAGCTTTCAAGGCCGCACTTAAAGACCGTCAAAATGCTGAACAACTCAAGAAGTTTCTGGGCGATCCTCAATCACCTACCCTCCTGATTCAAAGATCATCCACGAAAGGTTTGTAACATCATAAATAATGTATTGTCATGTTTGATGTCTTAAACTTGATGAAATTTTATTCCGGCTAGTGTATTTTCGACGGTTTACGCGATTTTCGAGTGATTGACCTATTTAATCAAGAGCTATATTTTAAAATACCTATCCTTGTGTCAGCTGTTTCAACAGGCTATTGTACATATCTTATATATAGTTCTTCATAGAAAACCATGTATTTGTGATAACTTTTGATGTGGGTTCTTCACTTTTACGTTAAAAACACGTAGCAATGCCAGTTGAATTGTGGAACCAAATTAATGCAACATCTGTACAAATTAAGCACTGCCAAACTTAAAAACAAAACAAAAAACGGGGGCATTAAATTGGATTGGAGATGAAAATTTAAGTTTGATTATTTTCGTAAAACTATACAGCCATTTTTAATGTGCTTTAAAGAAATCATTTAGGCTAAAATTACAGTATGTAGTGATGACATATACATTAAAACAACTTATTTGGTAAGTATAGAACTGACCTCAGTCATGTTGAATAAGGTGACAGTGACTGTAATCTGTCGGAAGTTGTTTTTTTTCATTGTTGATTGATTATGAGAGAGATTAAACATCAGGAAATAGCTTTCTGTGTTTATTATTCATTTGTATAATGACATGACATGAAAAGAAAACCACCAATATTCACTCACAACAGTTTTAATTTGGGTTAGTAAAATTTCATTCGGCTAGTGCTTTTTCCAAGCCACTAGCCCAACCGGGCTAGTGCTTTGAAAAAACTAATGCGAAGACTGCTTTAAAGTAAATTCTTATCTCTATGCTCCTTCAATTTTGTTTTAGGACACGTAACTATGTAACTTTTTCTCCGTAGATGAACCTGAGGAGGTTGCTGAAGGTGGAGAAGGTGACAGTGAAGGCGCTGTTTCTTACATTGTCTCAGCTGATGTACACTTTACAAGCTCTAAAATTTCCAGGTAAGTACATTAGACCAGTAGGAGTTGATGTCACTTGCTGAATGTTGACAGTACCATTCAAAATAGAATTTAATGGATTTCATGTGAAGTTTTCTGATCTATTTGTTGATATGTGCAGTTATACTTATACCAGCGTCCACAAGTTTTCTTAGTCTTTTATCAACAAACCATATGTACTTTCCTGCAGGGACCATTGTAAAACTTTAGTTCTGCTAGCCTGATGCTGGTCAACCAGCCATGCTGACTAGCGGATAATCATAATGGAGTAATGAAAATCCTTTTTGCACATTTGGATGAAATGGACGGACGCTTGCTGGTCAAAACAAGGTTGTTAGCTGGTTTCAGTTTTCAAGCAACATGTACAGTCACATTTTATGACATGTGAATATTTATGTTAGATTAAAAAGCAAAAGTTAGTTGAACTTGCCTTTGTCCTTTCAGTTTGGTATTTATCAAGCGAGGCCCAGTGGTGGAGGCAGACAAGACTTTCCCATCTCAGATACAAGTGATGAATCTGAGTGATGGTTCACCATATGAGTCTCTACATTCATACATTAGCAATGCTGTCTCCCCATTCTTCAAGTCTTACATCAAGGAGACTGGCAAGGCAGAGAGGTGGGTACTATTGTGATATGCTTATATATTTGAGAGTCCATTGTTTCTTCCTCATAAGTGGTCATAAAGACTGTATAAAATTAGAATACGTGAGCTTCTCTATAATTTAAGGAACACATATTTATAAATATTTAACGTTTGTAGAGTACGGAATGCAGGGTCTGACAAATTTTGGAAATCACTGAGCGATTTTGCTGGTAGCCCGCAGGCTCCGGGCAGTGGATTTGTCGGAGCCTGAAGGAATGACATAATGTTAATATATTGCAAATAATTTTTACAAAATTGTTACAACATAGGGATGGAGATAAGATGGCACCAGCTGTGGAGAAAAAGATTGTGGACTTAGAAATGGGCTTGCTGCATCTTCAACAGAACATTGATATCCCTGAGATAAGCCTACCAATCCACCCTACAGTATCCACGGTGATTAAGAAATGTGGTGAGGAAAGTAGAAAGCCCAAAGTGGAAGATTTTGGAGACAAAGTGGAGGATGCTCAGTTTCTCAATGCTTTACAGAGTGGGGTCAATAGATGGATTAGAGAAATTCAAAAGGTATGGTGAAGCTAAGAATTTCAAAAACATGGAGGCTGCTTGATAAAGTTTCCATGACTAAAGACAGAAACCTCTCATTGTTACATAGATATTTACAAAAGATTCTATAGTATTTACAACAGAAAAAACACTTGTATGCATTCAAATTAAATTAAATTCTCTTTGTTGTTCTGAAATTGAAAGTAAAACATCTTACATGAGTAATCACTATAGAAACATTTATTTTTGTGGACATTAAAATAAATATATTTCCTCTTAAACAACTGTCAATAGCAGGAAGTATTAGTCTTCAGTTGAATTTGTTGTTTAGCTGACACTCAAAAACCATGGAAGTAATTGCGTCACAAAATATAAACATTTCACACATTTAATACTTTTTGCTTCATTCCTTTACCAGGTGACCAAACTTGACCGTGATCCTTCATCAGGCACAGCTCTACAGGAGATCAGTTTCTGGTTGAATCTGGAGCGAGCCTTGTTGAGAATCCAAGAGAAGAGAGAAAGCCAAGACATCGTCCTTACCCTTGAGATACTGAAGCATGGGAAAAGATTTCATGCCACTGTCAGCTTCGATACTGATACAGGTAAGTGCTTTGTTTGAATGTATAAAGCCTGAACTGTCATGGGAAACCTAATGTGTTACTGCTGTAAATATTTAGATGTGTTAGAACTTTTTCAAAAGTAAAGCAAGGGGCCTGTTCAATCATTTTGGGATAAAATTAATGCAGAAACATGAAAATGGGTAACAAAAACTGCGTGTAAGTGACAAATGAGTGAAAACTACAGAATTTGTATAGACTTTTGGAAGGGCTGAAGCCACCTATAAATTGTTATATATAGTGAGAAAACACATCTGAAAACCTATTCATTAAAAAGGAACACTGTGTAATTGAGGAGTTTCACACAACTGCAAAAGTTACTGTCACACCACAATTCAATGATTTTTTGTGCTTTAAAATGACATGCCTTGACTTTGTGATTTAGGACTGAAAACGGCTATGACAACTGTGAATGACTACAACCAGCTGATGAAAGATTTCCCATTGAATGACCTACTGTCTGCCACAGAGTTAGACCGTATCCGTGTTTCCCTGCAGGCTATCTTTATGCACCTGAGAAAGATCCGACCCACCAAGTATCCCATACAGAGAGCACTAAGACTGGTCGAGGCAATATCTAGAGACTTGAGCACACAGCTTCTAAAGGTATGCTCATTGCAGTTTCTTCTAAATGTGTTTGTTTGGCTATTAAGATACTTTGGATGGCCGTAGCAATGCATGACCATTTTTCCCTCTTATATAAAACTGTAGCCGTCAGAGAGATCTTTTATTTTTGTTGATGTATTGTCTAAACCCCTGTGAGAATACTGTGGCATTAGAGCTCCAGCAAAATGATTTTTGTCCTTGTTTGATTACACTGATACCCTAATTATAAAGTACAGAAAAGTTATAATTGATTAGTTGGGACTTAGTTGTAATCATTTGAGGGCTTTGTTATTGTAGGTCCTTGGAACCCGCCGTCTGATGCACATCCCCTATGATGAATTTGAGAAGGTTATCTCCGCGTGTTTTGACGTCTTTGGGACGTGGGACGATGAGTATGACAAGCTACAAGGTCTACTACGTGACTTGGTGAAGAAAAAGAGGGAGGAGCATCTGAGGACGGTGTGGAGAGTAAATCCCGCCCACAAACGCCTCCAAGGACGTCTGGACCATATGAGAAAGTAAGTTAACAGTAATACCCAGTTAAATGAAAGTAATGATGGAAGAAAATAAGTAATTGAACTAAGGTTTTGCATAGGAACATTGACAGAATATCTAAAATACACTTAAAAGACAATTTAATTGGAAGATAGGCCTCAGCAAGGCATGTTAAAGAAAGAACATAAGTGTAAACATTCAATCAGTGGGGCATCATTACTGTCATCATTACCATGTGACTGTCCAATATACTTTAACAGAGAATATCATTTTGTTTAGCAAATACGAAATTTAAGTTTAGACTTTCATCAGATTTTATTCTGTATTGTATAGTCAAATATAAACTAACCTATACAAATAGCTGATAGTACATTTTGTGAGATGATATTGATATTATCTAATCTTATTTGTTCAAGGCAATAGTTTCCTTTAAACGTTTGACATGTACATGATATAGATAATCAGACCTGTAGACTATCCCACTGTATGATAATGAGCAGGTGAATGAACATGAAACACAACTCACCTGACTGATAGGAAATACTGGTTTACCGTCTATCATGACTCATTGGTAGGATGATGATGAGGAGGAGGAGGAAACTATTACTGTAGAATCATTTGTTTTTGTTGGCATTTTCAAATTCTGTGGTTATCTTACAAGGGCTTCTGAACTCGTGGATTTCAAAATTTTATACTTGATAAAACCCACCAAAATTAGTGCCCAATGAACACTGATAGCTTCACAGTAAATCCCATTAGTCATACACAAAAAAACACACAAACAGATACAATGTGTGCCATACTAAATAAGTGAAGTTGATTCATATAGATAGTGGGTTCATTTCATGTTCAGATGATAGCACAGATGAGGTTAGATTGTATGTCTTCTCTTGATTAGATGAGGCCAGTCATTATGGTGTGCTATTTCCAAATCTAATGGCTTATAGCTCCCTTAATTACCAGCTGATTACATTGGTCACAACTGTATCCGTAATAAACTGTACAGGATTCATCAAATTGTTTGCAAAGCACGGTTTATTTTCTAGACCGTCTTTTAAGCCAGTCTCAATCCAAGTGACAGAAAACTCAAAGTCATTTCCAGATAATAATAAACAATCAGTTCAAAGAGAATGTTGGAACAGGTCAAAGCAAAGGTTTAAGATCACTATATGAGGTGAACCCTTGTTTTACACTGATTTTAATATGTATTCCCATCCTAACCTACAGTTCCAATTGCAAGAGGAATAAATAGAAACCAATCTAAGACTCGTCAGGCAGACCTCTATCCTAAGTGTTTCTTTATTCAATAGCCCTTAAAACCTTATATATTGCTTTCAGCCCTCGTCTAATCATTGGAAAGGTGATATTTATATTCAGTGGTCTTAATAGCAAAATTTTATACTGTATTATACTAACTGATTGTCTTTGTTACTAGGTTCCGTCGCCAGCATGAACAGCTGCGTCAGGTTATCGTACGTGTACTCAGACCAGTCTCTAGCGGTAAAGCACACGCAGGAACACCACTGGAAGAGGCTGCCCCTAAGTTAGAACCAGTCGTGGATGAGGCTGCTGATGCCAATGCTATCGAGGTGAGTAAGATATGATATATAGAGGAGAACAGAGAAAATAAAACATACAAGATTATCAGTGTATGAATGAATGCCTTAGCATCTAGAAATTATGTTTTATATGCATAGTGCTGGAAAGATAATTCCTGATACCCACATGTTTGCAATAACTGCATTAATTTTAATTGATTTCTACTGTACGTGAAGATGAAAGTCTTATGATCTCTCTAAATGAAGTTTCTTTTTATATTGCTGAAAATATTGACTTTAGAATGGTTATTCTAATGGGCATGACTTGTGGTTGTTTTCCAAAAAAGAATCTTTTACTTGATATGATTTGTTATATATACTATTTGAAACTTTTTATTTTTTTGAATTCTACAGGAGGTGAATCTTGCGTATGAGAATGTGAAAGAAGTGGATGGTTTAGATGTGTCTAAGGAAGGCTCTGATGCATGGGAAGCAGCCATCAAAAGGTAAACATTGCAAAACTTATCTACCTGTACATTAAACACGGGGTTAATCCTGACTCTCACAAATCTGGAATCCATGAATCTGAACAAAACAAGATGAACAACGGATTCTAGACAAAAGTAATTTAGTAATAATAAAGTTTCTGGAATTCTAAGACTTTACAAATCACATTCATTGAGTTTTGTATCCCTCTCCTAGTTATTGCATCAGAGAATTAGCAAATCCTAAAAATGAAAGAAACAGGAACAAGCATTTTTATGTTATATTAAAAAAGATGGAAATTACCTAAAGCTGTATATGTACCATGTACATAGCAAAATCATTTTAATTTAAATCCCACAGTTTCGATTTCCTTTAAGATTTTCTTTAAACATGTCAGCATTGCAATGTTTAAGTTTTCACTTTGTAATACCATCATTTTGTTATCACCACAAATTAGTTTATACTGATTTATTTTAGTTGGATTGCGAAAAAGAAATTTTTGCTTAGGTAAATCACGCTCGAATCCGTTCCTGGAACCAACAATATTAAGCAATGCGGGAAAAAGTTTCTTGCTCAAGGCAACAATGGGAGCCTTTGATGGGACTTGAACTCACAACTGACAAGCGTTCGCCAATTACGAGTCAGACGCACTACCCACTGCGCCACGCCACCCCTTACCACAAATTAAGTAATTGGTTCTTATTCTCATTATAAACTTGTATGTTATTCTCTTACCAAGGTACGATGAAAGGATTGATCGTGTTGAGACCAGGATTACAGCCAGACTCCGTGACCAGCTTGGAACGGCCAAGAACGCCAATGAAATGTTCCGTATCTTCTCACGATTCAATGCCCTGTTTGTACGCCCACATATCCGAGGTGCCATCAGAGAATATCAGACCCAGCTTATGCAGAGAGTGAAAGATGATATTGAATCACTACATGAAAAGTTCAAGGTAATGTTTCAGATCTCTATTAAATCTGTCATTTCACATATTTACAAGGTACCTAGACAAATTGGCAATATGTTTGTAGTCTCTATAATGACAATAGTATGGCATGACAATCCATTTAGCCTATTGGCATGGGTATTGTTGGTGCCAGGTGAGTAAAACAATGTACAAGGTGTAATACATCATCTAATGTTTAAACACCCAAGCAGGACAAGAAGAGTTGTTTTTATTCTTTTTGCCTTGTATAGAACTCAAATGTGTGCACTGTTTATGTTTAGCATTTTTAATGTTCACTCTGAGTTTAACAAACAAGAATACTTCGCCAAGCACAACCTTTGAACATTGAGATTTTGTCTATGTACAGGTACAGTACCCACAGAGTAAGACTTGCAGGATGAGTAAAGCCAGAGACTTCCCTTCTGTATCAGGCAGTATCATCTTTGCTAGACAGGTAAGCTTTAGGTGGAAACAAACTGTGGGGAATGAAAGCTAAAAGATTCTAAGTGCCATTGAATAAAGAAGCAGATAGAACTCTTTCCCGTTTATCCTTCAAAGTGGAAACAGTGACACATGGTTACAAGGTCTTGCGTTCTGAGTAAAAGATTGTTGTAGACCAATATTTTAGATTTTGTTCAGAATTAAGTGAACATCATAGTTTAAATGCGTTTTAAATACTAGTGACTGACATTTGTCTATTTGCAAAGTGACAATTCATATCCTGTAAAATCTAGAAAGCCATCAGATTTTAATGACAACATTTAATTGATCTGTTGAAATTATGTTGAAAATGTCAGTTTGAAAAAAAGTGTATACATGTTGTTGTTTAAAAGCTCCATTCATGTTCAAACTCTTGACAAACTTTTTGACTTTGGATGATTTTATACATGCATATTTTAATGATCTTAATTCCTTTGAGCATTTGTTGTTGTCCAAAGGCAATTGTTTGAATTTCAATTTTACGAACATTTCAACATTTCATTCCTCTGTTGTTGCCTTATTTGTGTAGATTGAGCGTCAGTTGACAGCATATCTGCGCCGTGTAGAGGACGTACTTGGTAAGGGTTGGGAGAGCCATGTAGAGGGCCAGAAACTTAAGGCTGATGGAGACAGTTTTAGGAACAAGCTCAACACACAGGAGCTCTTCGATGACTGGTCTAGAAAGGTAAGCATGCTGTTGTGTCCTTTGTACTTTGTTATGAAGATTTTCGACAGCTGATTAGTTCATTGTTGCAATCTTCTCAGTAGACCACTTGTATACAAGATTTTGGTTAACAAACTGTCTATTTTGAAACTGTTTTATTCACGAATACTTTACCTTCAAGGGTTCTCTCTTGCTATGAATAATAGATCATAATGTTTCATTTTATAGCTTAACTGAAATTCCTTTTTTTCCAATAAATGTTCTTGTGTTTATTTTTGCAATAGAAATCTCCATAAATTACCATAAAATGCGCCATATTGATTTTTTGACCCATTTTGCTTTTGCAGGTAACTCAGAGGCAGCTACAAGTGGCAGGTCATATCTTCACCATCACCAGTGTTAAATCACGTATTCCAAACAAACCCAACACACTGAAACTGGGGGTTAACTTTCAGCGGGATATCATCACACTCTCTAAAGAGGTAAGAACTTGTTTGAAGGAGTTTTTGTGGGTAAAACAACAGGAATATAAGCACCAAACAGCCCACCTAATTGATATTACAGTAATACTATGCGCATCGGAACACATTTGTTCAATCGTACGATATTGCTTCAGAAGCTTTAAACAACTTTAAAAAGATCCATTACATGTATTAAC
>ENA-OREC01001893-OREC01001893.1-marine-metagenome-genome-assembly--contig:-NODE-1893-length-11065-cov-12.487714_pt1 | contig 11065 bp, 3 predicted proteins | sample MGYA00248626_ERZ508543 | MGnify/ENA primary metagenome ERZ508543 (study PRJEB26211, sample SAMN05518279) | marine metagenome | isolation source: Puget Sound, Washington, USA | host: Bankia setacea... | reverse complement strand
TTCCTCTGCCCGCCCCTCCACACCCACCATTTTGACTACTCAACGGTAAACTTGCCCCTCACCCCCACCAGCCCGACTGCTACTTATCATGTTGGTCATCTACAAATAGACAAGACATTTCTAGCTTGTTGTACACAAATACCTGTCTATGCTTCAGTATATCAATGTCAAAACAACAAGTGGTCGAAGCCGTGGCAGTTTTTTTGCAGTTAGTTTTTAAGTGTCGACTTTCCGCAGCGACATAGAGATTGGTGAAAGCAAAATGGTGAAGTACAACAGACTCTCATGTCGTCTGTGTGTTTACACATTCCAACTTACTTACATTGTATTAGATGATATTATCTGGAGAGATGCTCCTTACTGGGTGGGCTTAGTGGAAACATCTTTGTGGCCTCTAGTGACAGAAATGAATTGGGAAACAGGCATAACTTTACATAATGATATCGCCCAATCCTTCGAGTCCGATATGGCGAAAATCAAACAAACCAGGTCACTCAAAGCTGTCAGCTACTATGTTTTCTCTCAGACACCATCACCACAATGTCTATAAATGTTAAAATAAAACAATATTGTGCATTCTATTGCCCCCTCTATTCATGTAAATGCATAACAACTTTTCAGCACAGGCTTGAGATTCTGGGAAGCTATATGTAGGCAAGGCCAAAGGCTACAGTACTAGGGCCAGGCAATTTCTATGCAAAAATCTTCCATAACTGGAGTAAAGTGGTGCTGATATATACACCCGGCACATTGTTATTTGGGAGAGTTTTTTGTTTAGATTGATGCTTTACACTGTATATATTACATGTTCTGTCGGATAGTGGGCTTGTTTGTTTATTCATGAATCCCAAGATGAAAGCAGAAGAGCAGACTGGTTGTGCTAAAGATTATTTACTCATTACTGGCTTCTGCTAGACTGGTTGTCACTTATTTCAGTGCAGTTGTTTTGTTTCACCATTGCTCTTGTTGAACATCGTTTCATTTTCATTGTTAGTATTTTGTGGATATCAGACCTAGATTCATTGGCTTAAGTTTGATGCCTTCTGCTCAGATTCTCTTCATAGTGCAATTAGCCAGTTGAATGTTTTGTGTGGTTGCTTTTGGCTGGTTTTAAGTGTGAATCTTTGTTTTGAGCAAATGCAGAAAATAAAGTGCCAGTTTTAAAGATAGCAGTACCCAGTATGTTATGAATATACCGGTATACTCAAAACGTTTTATTTCAACCTTGTTACTAAGATGCGTTCACTGTTTTCCAAATTTGCGATTTAGACAAAAATGGAGACTCCGTGTCCTTCAGCTGGAATTCTTGTAAATGTCTCTGAACATTGACAAATACACTGCCTAGTTATTGCATAATCATTAGTTTATTTATAACTGTAACATTGTTCTTAGAAAGCAGTTGTAAAATGAAACTCGATCAAATAAATAATGAATGATAGCATTTAACTCTTAAAGGAACCCAAAGTAGTAGAAGGAACCCAAAGTAGTAGAACATATGGAAAGTTAAATACCTGAAACATCACATATCATTAAGTAAGGGGTTTGAAAGCAAAACAGTTCTAAGTGCTATTGAATATATAAGCAGATATGACCCTTTCACTTACACCCCCCTACAACTACAGGGTTGTCATTTGCTTTTGAACTGAATAACAATAATGTTTTCTCATTAAATATTTCATGTTCATTTGTTATATTTGTATTGATTAGTATTAGAGAAGCAAGATGGAGAGCAGTGTTAGAAAAAATGTGTATGGGTTAGACTTGACACGTGAATAACACTATAACGATTGGGGTGGGAGTTTTTAACATTTTAAAGCAGCTGTAATAGGTTATAGATTTTGATGAGTATTGATGTGTTAAGGTGGTTTTAAATGAATGGTCCTTTTAGACAGGCTTTGAACAAGGTGCGAACCAAGAAGAGAACTGGTTTACTGGAGTTATACTCAGGTATAGGTAAGGTGCACATGTACTGGGGGCAAAAGAACTGAGGTAGAAAATCAGACTGCATTTGCTGCATATTGGGGTATGGGGTGCCAGTTAAGCACCAAGGTGTGCCTTTTCTACTGTTGTTTATCTAAGATTAATTAATCCAGCCGGCATCCATAACAAGGTGTCACTTTTCTCCCGGCTTTTTGATTGGAAACTGAGATTACAAGTGCCGATAAATTGCAGGAAGTGATAAAACTGGGTCATAGCGTGTTGGAATGATGAATGGCTGAGCATCTAATGATATTTATGCCCTTCTGTTCACACGTGTATACAAACAGGGCTCAGGGATACTCCATAAGGAGCATATCTTGTGGATTTGGAATAAATCAAGGGATTTTAAAGATAGCGTTATCCTTAAGTTTTCTATTTCTAAAGGAGAAAAGTGCATTTCTGTAATGTAGTTGTGATGTGTTTAAGATTTGTTTACATTCTTGGTAACTTGATAAAACTTGAACATGTTGAATACACATGTATGTTTTTCAAGATATTTGAGGTATGGACTGCATTTACAAGTGTCCACAAACCATTTATCGAGAATCCTGGTCCATATACCAATTTCATTGTTCATATCTAACAGAGGTCAAATTGAAGGTCACATTTTTGTATTTTAACACCTTAGTCCATGGCAACCTTTTAGATAGTACCGGTCCTGTCCCCCCTGGTCATAGATAAGGGCCTGACATTGTATATAAATCTGGTTTAAGCTTCAAGTAGCCACGTTTTGTTTGTTCTTACGAGAAGATAAATCCACTATCCAAACGCAAAACTGCACTATCTACCCATACTATTACACTCATAGTTACATTATGCTTACATCAAAGGTCACTGTTATTAGCTCAAACAAAAGCCTTGTAGTCATCTCGAAATTGGAACAAAAATTGGATCAAATATTGGGGCAGACGAAAAACTGTGACCAAGGGAGGTAATTCATTATATAATCATGACAGGTCAAATAATCCCCAAACTGGACACAGCAGTTATCTTCTCTTTTGTCTATTCAAGTGACCACTTAAGAGTGAATGATTGGTATAATTGGAAAACACTATTGATGCAATTGGTATCCACTCGGGGTTTTCTTAGTACCCTTAAATAGTGGTGGTACTTAATGCAATAAACATATTTGTTGGACCCTTAGTTACCTAATATATTGACCAATGGTAGTTTTGAAGTGTTTGCTGATGTAAGGCTGCAGATTGTTTTATTTTTTTACTTATATTCACACTAAGGAAAACCTGTTTCTATGTTCATCTCCTGTCACTTTTTTTCACCGATTCGGTTTTAACTCCAATCTCGAGCAGCAAGATTAACATATTAAAACATTACACGTTCATTCATAGTCTTGAGGTCTATTTTGTGATTTGAAAAAAAGCTTGTTTTATCATCTTAATGTCTGTGTGCCTGCTTCAACTATCTTTAGAACCCAAACTTAGCACACTCTCAAACGTAATATGCTACAACAAAATGATTGGAAAATTCAAATTCATAACTAGGTTGAACTATTTTCTAATACTCTGATAGGAAGTGGAGATAGAAAAATCATTCAAAAAGCCATCCATTAGAGAAAAGCAGCAAAAAGAAATGTCAGCATTTTTTCGAAAATCTGTAGTCGAAATGATGTTGAATATGCAATAGAAACCCAGGGACATCATGGAAGCTAGTAGGAACATTGTAGAAACTCGCCAAACAGAAAATTGCGACAACGAGGGCCGACACAGAAGCCATACTTGAAATCAATGCATTTTTCTAGTAGGCTGGAGTGACGGCACTTGAACGTGTTGAGTATATCTGGAAATAGCACTTATAATCGGGGGGAAATAATTATATTAATGATCTGTAGAATCTAATTTAATATCAGTAGAAGTCGCATTTTTTAGTCGTTTTTTTGTAAAAATACTTACGGCTTCTTAAATTAAAGGCTCAGGAACAAAAATTTAATGTGTCTGTCATTTTAAATCAGGTTCTTTTTCTTGATAGGTTTAAAACATTCGGAGACGCTGCGCTTTTTCAATGGTGTTCTATAAATATTACGTTTTATATGTTTAATTGATCCAAATTGATTCTATATTTAGCTAAATTGCGCATCGTAGTATTACTATAGATTATTATACAAATGTGAATGAAACGATGGTACCAGCTTGTTCATTGTATGAACAGTTAATACTTTGAACACGTGTTAGTTATTTCAAACTCATACACTATTTAATAGCACAGTTGAGCGGCAATTGTGATTGATGAATATCCTTTTGTGTGTTGAAACATCATGAGTTTATGGATCGGTAGTTAGAGTCAATTTCTCACTGTATGCATTCTGTGAAAAGTGTTTTTAAGGATTTATCTTAAGGAATTGTCAAGAGAGAGAGAACGTCTAGAAACCTGTAATTTCTTCCGCCACAGTTTCCATTTTCTTCAATTAGCCTTGCCTAAGTGACAGCCATTGAAAATGCAAATTAGTGAGGTCACGAAAGGTTAAAGTATTACAAGACCCTTGGACGGTGTATTGATCTGGCAATAAAAGTGACAGTACTGCGTAATTCATTTGCTCTGAAAAATAACACGCAAAGATTACTGATAAGTAGTTGTATGATAAAGATCGTACATGCAGATTTCCATTAAAATAGAACATGGCATTTAAGTTAGCTTGCTGTTTGAACACGATTATTCTTTAGGAAGTAACGGGGCTTGTATACTAAACTATCCTATGCAGAATTTAATCCAATTTTCTCCCCAAACCAGTTATTGAAAGGTTCCTTTTCATTGCCGTTATTTATTCAAATGTGTATGAACGTTATTGACGACTGCCTCCAATAAATGGAAATGTACTAAGGTGTCTATGAAAGGAAGCTGTAATCAAACTTTCTAGTTACTGTTTATCTGTATTGAGCTTTTTGGCTCCTGAACCTATAAAAGGATTTATAGATTTTTGGATGAATGAGTCGAATGTAAAGAAAGTTTGCCCAAGTCGAGGTGGGATGTTTTTCAAGATTTGAAAGCCACCCTGTGAGTATCAACAAAGCTGCTTCCGATTCTACCATTCAGCTATTCCTCTTAAAAGCATATAGATGTTAAAAAAGCTTAATATGGGCAGACCTGGCTATAGAGAAATCCGGAGAAATCAATGGAATTAACTCAGCCATTTATTTGTACTATAGTATCGGCGCTTGGTTAAATTTCCCCAAATCTTAATTACGGTATTTTTTTCGTATTAGCCTTAGGTGTCAAACAACGATGGACTGGGCAGCGAGGAAGTCTGACAAAAATATTAGTAGAACCATGAAAATGGCAGTGCTCTCTGATTACTTGTATGCAATATTAATGAGAAATCATCACTGGTTTACAGTCTGCAGTAATGAAAATGTTCATTATATATTCAGAACAGTGTTAGAGATAATAATGAGATGGGATTTGTGCTAGAATGAATGGTGGATCTAGTAACACCAGGGAGAGAGGAGGAGAGGAGTTCCGAGACTTAGAGAAATAACACTCGGCGAAGATATAAATGTAACAAGACAAAAACACAACCTTTCTAGTCTACTTCCGCATTAGATCAGCCATCTTGTATCATTTGTTTGGCTTCAGTTTACACATGTTAGATGGTTTGGTTGTTAAGATGGTTAGATCTCCTCTAAACCTGGCTTCTTTTCCCTTTTAACACAAGCCCTACCTAATCATATAACTGTGACTCCTGTCCTAAAGTTTACTCTTTCTGCTATGAACTTACCCAAACAAGGTGAGGTACCACTTCCATACTTATCTAATTTTTAAAGTGATTCAAATCAGGTTTTGTCATGATTATCCATAGAGTTTTAGGTAATTTCGGGACACTTACTTCTTTTGTTATAGCCTTCATTCAGACACCTTTCACTTTCAATATCATCCAATTTAAACCTATGCAAACCTATCTGAGCCCCAGATCCAGCATTCTTATAACTGTAAAGTACAAGTTACATAATGAAACCAGTGTCGTATTGCTTTGAATTCTTTCTCTATCAAGGTGTAATAGTTTGTGGTTTAAAAATTGGAATGGTTTTTTTGAGGGCTATTCATAAGATGTGGTGTATAAATGAGTGTGGTTTTCCTATGCCCTATTAGAATCATAAAGATTTGTGGTTGATTTCGAACTGTGCTAACACATGTACCAACGAAATTGTTTTTTGTTTTTTTTCGGATGTTGATTTCTTTCAGATCTATAGAAATCGTAGTGTCACCAGGTTGCAGAAAACGGTGTTCAGACTTGTAGTATGTTTGTTTACGTCAGTATCATTACACAAGTCATATAACTAACATAATCAAATAAATATCAAACTGAATTATAAATACTTAAAGGCCAATTTAGGTATGTCATTATATATACTACTTATAATTTATGACACTACTATTATCAATTATATATGATTATTGACTTCATTATAGACCTAAAATAGAAAGTTAAATCATTTTGGTACCAAACAGAGCCATGATTTCAATGATTTTATCTTGTAACTGTCTGTTTCATTAAGATATTATGTGTCTAACCCCCCTCCCCCCCACACACACCCAATTGTGTAATTTTATATTCAAAGACAAATGAAATTACCAAACATTAGAATGAAACACTTAAAACAAGCAATTTGAGTAACTACCAAGTCTCTAAATAGGGCTTATGTGTGTGTGCTAAGGTTAAACTTTTTTGTCTTCGTGCAAACAGTCCTTATTCAAACCCACACATAGCTGCTCTCCCTGTTTGTTTTCATTTAACCAGTAGTATTAATCTTTCAAGTAAATGTGTTATAATCCGCAGCCAATGTATTATTCTAACTCTCTCTAGACCCGCTAACAACAGCTTTTCAAAAGGACCTTTATTTTTCGATACATTGCAGTATTGATTTCAGGAAAAGGCTTTGGTGTGTGTCTATGCTCATTTGCCCGATTCTCAATTAAAATTCCATGTGTTTGCTATTCCGTGAACTTTCAGTTAGAGCGCGGGGAGTGTGAAGCTTTGAGATCTGAGAATCGAGGGAAAGTGAAGCTTAGAGATCTGAGAATCGAGGGAAAGTGTGAAGCTTTGAGATCTGAGAATCGAGGGAAAGTGTGAAGCTTGGAGATCTGAGAATCGAGCACACATTAGAACTGAACACATGTGATCCAAAGCGCTAGAGCTACACTTTCATACACATATACACCCCACCCACCATGGTCCCTTTTTTTTTTTTCTTGATTTGTAATTAATAAAATATGTAATAGAATGTTACACTGTTTCACATGGGTGACCCAAAGGTTGTTAAATAATTACAAACCGTTTAAACGAATACGAGATGCCCCCTGTCACTGATCGGCAAAAGTTTGTTTTTCTCATTGTGAAAGTTGACGGTAACATAATACACAAAATAAAAGTAAAAACTGGAAAATTGAAACTCAAAAATTATGTGTTATATCGTACAGCTGTAATGTGTGGTTAGTATAGTGTAAGGTGAACGCCTCCTAGATAAAGAAAGGGGAAGAAAAAGTAATAATTCACAAGTTGTCGAAATGTCAATTCAACAATACAGTGGGATTATGGTTGTGTACCTCTTTACAATATGATATGATCAGTTTTTGGCCAATGATTCAGATTTTTGATTCCAAGTGTTTTGTATTATATTAAAGGAGGTGAATTGAAGTACGGTTTAAAAATAGCGTGTAAATGGTTGATAATGACTTGAGCAGCAAATGCAGCCATTCAAGTACTCTCAGGTGATTAATATCTAACAATTAACAATCCTTGAGAAGTTTGAAGAAGTAATATGCACTCATAATCATTTTTTCATACAAAGACAAAATCCTGAATTAGCCCCTCAAGCGATTAGAGATTTCTAAAAGTTTGTTTGCGGAATATGTAAGAATTGATTAAATTTTGTTTATTTGGTGTCTGTAGCATAAAAGACATGTCCTTTTCATTCTCACATTCAACCAACACCGTTTCTACTTAAGATGATGAAAAAATAAGCAGGGAAAAAAATGGAAAAAAATACACTGAATAATGCTAGACATATCACTGTGCCCAGATGTCAACTTATCTTGTATTGCGGAGTGATACAGCCTTGCACCATTTGTTCTCCACTCGCTGCTTGCCAAATTTCAAGCTCCATCTTATGCAGTTAGGATCACCATTAATTCTAATCACAAATTACAAAGCTGTCTTATCTTCAGAATTAAAAGCCTTCCGAATTGAAAGACAAACGTGAGCAAATGAAGATAAATAAAAGATCAGACTTTGAGACGTTAGGTGCCATTGGGGTTCCATTTAACGCAAAGTTTTGAAGAAAAGGGTGCAATTGTGCATATTAATGATCTGTATGAACTGTAAAAAATCACATTTGCACATGAATGGAATAAGCCTTTTCTGTGTTGGATCAATTGAAATAAATTGTGGACAGCCTGCAACAATGTGGTAACTGCCTCTCGCTTAAATTAACAGATATGACAGTTTTATGGCAGTCTTCCGAATATTACTAGTTACACAGACATGATATTAGAAATAGAGACCCATGACATGAAGTGATAGAAATAGAGAGGAAGCAGGGCGCATGTCTTCTTAACACTGTTTTAGCTGTCGCACTGTCAACATCTAAATTGTCCTAAGATTAATGGCGAAAGAATGTAAGGTGTATATCACAGTCGACAATAAAAGCGACGTGGAAATGTTAAAAGTTGATTATACGATCAAGAGATGCTGTGACACTGTAAGCCAGTAGATAATTCATGGTGAGCCAACAACGCAGCTTACAACAATGATTTAATGGAAGTGGTTTTTATGCAGTGTTTAACAATCCAACATGGCCTCATATCTTGGTTGTCGAGGACAACAATTGGAGAGACAGAAGGCTTAGCAACAAACATTTTTGGGGCGTGATTCAAGTTGGTAAGGAACAAAGTATGTGTAGATGACCCTGAGAAGGTATAAAGATCTGAAATTGAAGTTTGAGGTTTGAACTAAAAACCTTGAACCATTAAAGATGAAAGCAAATTGCATACTTAGAAATGCTTGATCTGATTTAAAATGTGTGTATGAATGAACATTGTCAGAAATTATAATATTATTCTGCATTTGAGATCATAATATTCAGTTTTGGAAGCATTGCAAAGTTAGGATAATTTCCATTTGCTTATTAGATGACAGGGGGTTATGACCTATTAGTAGAATGGAGGTCTGAGGATTGCTCTGAGACAGCTATTTCTGAACAAAAGCTGTCAAAAGATTGACCTGAAAACTTGATGAAAAACATCTCCATGAAGTCCTTACCTTCCCAAGAACCTCTCGAGCCAGCATTTGTTTTGATATGTGTAAAAGAGAAAGTCAGGAATGTTTAGATAATACTGTCCATGTCAGTCTGTCAAAAGCACGGTTCAACACCCGACTTTGTTTTGAACTGTATTAATGAGAATGGTGCTAATGTTCCACCTTGGTGAGCACGGATTCCAATTATCCTGTCCTTCATGCTTTTTATACACAGTAGACATTTTCTTATATGATTCCTTTCACATATTCCTTGGACATGATAAAAGTAATGCAGTTTCGGCCTCTGGTTCTACTCTAAGGGGCCCTTGTTTTCTCTTCAATCATTTTTATTTTTTTGTAAATGTTAGTTTCTGTTCATTATTCGTTGACCTTCCAATGCTAACTTTCCTGTCTCTTTATATCTACATCGAGGAGTGAAGGCGAAATGGTTCAAAGTGCTACTGAATAAGGAAAGAAGCAGATAGAAATATTTCGCAGTCACCCCTTGACATTACTACCAAGATAGGTTTTCGCGGCATTCTGTTTTTGCACTCTCTAAATTTAAGGTCAAGACTCAAATTCAGCAATATACTTTTCAGAAGTTGGTCAAATTAAAACATATGCTTGAAAGTGTGTCAAATTTGTTTATACTTAGATGTTCTTCTAATTTTAAATTTTCTAGTAGTGGATTAATGTCTAAATCTTGTTTGAAAACTTACCTCTAACTAATGTAGTTCCCTGATTGGTTTGTAGGCTAATAAGGACAGTCTCTCTTCCAAACTGAAGTGCAAAAGAAATGTTATCCTGTGTTGTGTTGTGTTTCTATGGGGGAGTGAGTAGTCTAAAGTTAGAGAGTTCCACTTATGGTTTGACATAATTAATCATGAAAAGTGTTAAGGACTTTCAATTGCTCATTTACCATTGGCACTTGTGCGACTCTAACCAGAAGTGCTTCAAGTCTTTTTGTGCAACAATGGAACCTTGTACATGAAGCTGATACATATATGGTTTTATATATATAGTTCATTTAATTACTTAGTTATTTGTAAACAGGGCAACTAAAAATGGGACACGAACATGCTATATCCGTACACATGTTTGTTTTATTGAAGTCAAAAGACACATTACAGGAGCACACCTTTTGCCCATTTGTTTAATATTGGATGAACAATCTCAACATACCTGATTATTTGACACAAAGAAACCACTGTGTTCTAAAAGGTATATACAGTTACCATTAACCAAGATTGAAGTTGAGTCATAGATCTTGTCAAACAAATCAAAATCCACCAGTATGAGGCGTCTCCATGTATACTCTACTCACTAACGACAAGCTGTGTAAACAAGGTGTTAGGCAGGGTGATGTGTTAAGCCCCCACTCATTTAACTAATATGTAAAAAAGACAAAAAGGGACTAAATTTGCTCACTTTTTGTTTGTGTTACTGGTACATGTGGTGTCAAGCTATGTATCAACAGGGGTCGAAAAGGTGAATGATATTGCTTAAACCTTCTGATGGTATTATTGAGTCCTAAATAATGCTCACGTCCTTTACATTTTTTAAGTAAAGATAGTGTACTTGATTGGTAAAAGCTTTTTCAAATAGCACTCCAGATATTTCTACTGAGTATTGTAGGTATAGTATGAACGTGATATAAAAATGATGTGAAATTTAGGTCAAAGTTTGATTAAACCTTAATGTCTTTTGAATTTTGTTTATTCAAGACTTTGGAGTGAAAAAAGGTCTCGCTTGTTACCCTGCTAGTATAGCATTGAAATAGCATCTTAATAGGAGTGATAACGGACACGGATGAACATGTGACATCGGGGGAGGGGGAGTGAT
>ENA-OREC01001892-OREC01001892.1-marine-metagenome-genome-assembly--contig:-NODE-1892-length-11070-cov-11.078414_pt1 | contig 11070 bp, 5 predicted proteins | sample MGYA00248626_ERZ508543 | MGnify/ENA primary metagenome ERZ508543 (study PRJEB26211, sample SAMN05518279) | marine metagenome | isolation source: Puget Sound, Washington, USA | host: Bankia setacea... | reverse complement strand
TTCTATAGACTATCCAGGCGTTTAGTCTTACTTACAGAACTGTGTAAACAGGCTCTTACCTAAGGCACCTTGTAGACATGGATCTATAGACTATCCAGGCTTTGAGTCTTACTTACAGAACTGTGTAAACAGGCTCTTACCTAAGGCACCTTGTAGACATGGGTTCTATAGACTATCCAGGCGTTTAGTCTTACTTACAGAACTGTGTAAACAGGCTCTTACCTAAGGCACCTTGTAGACATGGGTTCTATAGATTCTATACCAGCCAGCAGGTATTCTATGTCATCATCAAACTCCTGGGTCTCTCCATGCTCCTGACACTCATGGGCCTCCTTCACATTCTTCACCACAGTAAACAGCTGTAATAGAAACAGTATTATGTTAATGCTAAGACCAGGAGGGAGCAAACTTTGGATGCAAATCACAAGTCAGCTTTGTGTCTGTATTTGAGTTCTGGGTGTTAAAATGTTAATGGTATAACTCTGAGTCAGGTGTATATGTCACTGAATGTTTTTGTTAAATGACGCAATTTGAGTGAACTTTAACAGAATGTGTTATTAATTAAGGTATAGTTTATAGACATGGATAGCTGTGTTAGGGACAAAGCCTAGGGTTAGACAATAGTATCACATCTTAGAAAACTATAAGAAGTGAATAAGTTTTGCCGTATGATCTTCTGTTTAAACATATAGGGTTTATTTAAGACTTGAAAAACTACAGGGTACCGGAAAGAAAATGGACACCTTCGACCTTACAAATGAGCACAAAAAGAACAACTTAAATGTTCTTAAAATATGTTCCTGACAAAATTAATTGAAAGGAAGATCCTTTACTAGGCTATAGCCCTATTTTCACAAAATCAGCTAAAGAGAGACGCCTACATTTGGGTGGGTTTCAACATTAATTCTTTATAATCTCTCCACAAAACTTACATCTTTATGTTCTTTATTGACATGTAGAGAAGTGTATGCATCATCATCATCATTTCTCTGCCAGTGCACAGCCCGGGTAAGTTTGGGCATCTCTTGTTGCCCGGGCTGTTTGATACCACCACGTCTCACTGCGGGCTTCAGTTTTGGAGGCTCTGGCAGGGCAGGTGGACGCATATTTGTGAGCCCAGGTGCAGGTTTAGACAACTCTGGCATCTTATAACAAAAGAATAGACAACCTTTAGCTACATAGTAAGTTTGTACAGTAAAATCATTAAACAGTAAAATCATTGATACTATTTGAAAAGACAAACATGGAAGCTAGCTTAAAACAGTCCAGTTTATTTTGTACCAAAGACCAACAGTTATGTGAAATCACCTCTGATGAATAATCTTAAGTCTATAAAAATACAACCCTTTAACAAATCTTGACACCCTAAAAACTTAAACATACTTAGCGACTGGTAAAAATGTGACTTTAAAATACATATTATCTACAAGTAGAAATACTAGAACTCTTGACCTTATAGGTGACTCAATGTGTTTCGAGTTCCATGATTTCAATGTGCATAGGCCAGTTAGTATTTCAACATGAACAATCTTGTACAAACAAACATGGTAAGATTTATTTAGAGTTGTCAAATTTGTTGTTAACACAGATGCTGAGGCTTAGAATTTGTTAACTCCTGCAATTTTGGTCAGATAACTCCTTCAACTTATATTGTGTTGCTTTTATAGTCAAGGGCAGATTATTAAGATATCATGGTGCAACACAAACAGCTCACCTCTTCATCATCCTGCCAAGATCGGACATTGTAAACAGCTGCTGCCTGAAAAACGAACACATACAGAAACTGATATACTAAACACATACTATAAAACTTCTGTGAGTTTCAAACATTTTGATGCTAGATATATAAATTAAGCATACGAAAAAAAAAAAACTAAAATATCCGAAAATGGTAATTTTTGGGGGGAGACAAATAGCTTACACAGTCTTTTGTTTCATCACAGATTCCTGATGACTACGTATGAGAAAATATTTAATCATGCACAAAAAAACATTGATTGACAAAAACAGACTAAAAAGGGGAACAACTCTTCTGATTAGTCTGTTTTATGATTCAAAACTAGTTTCATTTTTGTGCAACCACATAAGCTGTTTTCAATTAATAACTTTGCAACAGATTAAATAAAGAACTTGGTATGATGGGCTGATTTGATGCATAGAAAAAAACATGTCTGTGAAATTCAAGCAAATAGCTGGCAACAGTCAATATTGTGTGGCTTGAAAGAATCATGATCAACACCTCTAAATAAACAGCATTTACACATACCTTTTTAGGACTTGAAAAGATCTTTTTAACTACTCCTGGTGCTGCACCTTTGGTACCTCTGGCCCTGAAGATCTTCCTCTCTGCTGGTGGGGTCTTTAATGTTTTAGCTTTCTTAGGTGCAGGCTCTTCTACTTCCTATAAAAAGTGAAAACATAACATAACAGTCTACTATAAACTAGATGGGAATTCAACAGGTGGGGAAATAAATGTATGAATTTTAGACAGAGAACAATAAAGTTTCTGTAATTACAATAAAGTTCAGCAATTAAGACCAGTCGATATTTAGACCAGTCAGCTATTAAGACCACCTATTTATGGTTGGAAACAGCAACTTTCTATGTAACTGGGTTGTGCTCTTAAGTATGTCCCAATATGAAGACCATTTTTGTTGGTCCTGTGGTTTGTCTTATTTAAGTCATTAGCATAACTGGCTGTAAACATATTCTTCAGTGTCACTATTACATATCAGAATTGTCGTAAAATTTAAACAAACTTCACTTTGTCCCAGAGACAGATTGGTACTAATCAATGAGGGTTAAATTTCGTGCTGATTGAAACAAAGGGAGACTTGGTATGCCTCTCTGAGTTCATCAGCATTACAAAAATAGTTCAAAGTATCATATATCTCAAGAGTACTAAACAGTTGCTTTGATTAGAGTTCAGTTTATTATCAAGCTAACTATACTTTACTTTAAGGCAGATTTCACTGTTTAACAATCATCTTACCTATTTTGTAAAAGTGCTCACCAACTCTAGACTACTAATAGTATTGTTAATAAAGTATTCTATCACATAACACTTCCTCAACATATCATTACAATTATATGATACTGTCGGCCTCTTGAAGGTTGCTTCTCTTTGTTAAATAGTACACGTCGGGTCAAAGATATAATAATGATTATAATAATAGACTGTTAATCTGCCTTAAGGCCCTCAACTAGAAACAATGAACAAAGACAAAACAAGTGTACATAGGGACAAGTGAAGTAACTTATTCTATAGTGACAATTTAAACCCACTATATAAGAGACTTCTAGAGTGTATAAAAAGTAGATGTAAATGAGAGATAAATAAAACAAATACAGGATCCTTTTTATATATGATATCAATGTTCTGTACTAAAAAATGCTGTGCTTGGGCCATACATTATACTATAATACTAATACATGTTGTACTTGTAAACTCTGATAATCACTCATCAGGTAATTAATGCTTACATGTTAGGGAATTACAAACACTTAATTAACAGGTGCTTTTTGTACTACCCAGGAACTGGAACACAATTCTGAGTTAGAACTACGTGTAATTTGTTGTTTTTGGGCGGTGTTAAATACTTTAAGTTTCGATAGTTACATGATTTGTGGTAGTACATTATGTAATCGCCTTTCTATTCCCACAAAATGATTTGCTTAACATGCTTACATACAAAATGTACAAAACATCAACATTTTCTCTATCTTAAAATTGTGTATGATTACTTTCTGTATTTTCTAAACTGTTTCTTTATTTACTGCATATTTCTTTCTGTAATCTAAGTTTTTGCACATTTTATTTTATGTTTTTCACTATTTTGTACCTGAGAGGAGTTTTCATTATCAGCTAGTTGACTATCGGTAGTGTTGGACTGCTGTGAACTGTCTATATCACTTTCAACATTCTCACTGTTCTCAGTTGAAGTCTTAGGCTCTTCTTCACCTGTAATACAACAATAAGTATATACACATTCACAAGAAGCTCAAAACAATTAAATTAAACTCTTGTCTTACGTGAAAAATGAATCACCATAACATTCAACGAGAAATACTGGAAACAGGTTTGTACTGCTAATTTACCATTGACAATATTTTTTGATAACTGGACTTCGAGTCAAATTTAATAACAAAGTGATCAACCAGTCGACAAAGTTAGATAACATTTAAAGTTGAGAGTGTTGCCAATAGTCTAGTTTTCCTTATGACTGGCATACATGTAAATGCTAATATAAAAACAAAAGAAAAAGCTTTGAATATCATACTCTGGCTGCTGGTCTGTGTATCCATTGGTTCTGATTCTGTTACTGTTTCCTCTGTGGTCTCTGTCTCTCCATTCTCCTGACTACTCACTTCTGCTTGAGGTTCTGCCTTAATTTCCGGTGTAGCTTCTTTCTCTGGCACTTCTTCAACAACCTTAGCTTCCTCTACTTCTGGTTCTTCTGCCTCATTAGTTGGTTCCATAAAGCCTTTATTTCTAGACCTGAAAATTCTATGGTACTTTCTAGGGGGAGCAGACTTTACAGTTTTAACAATTTCTTCAACATCGGCAGATTTAGACTCTTCAACAGTTACAGGTTTGGATCCCCTTAATGATCGAGCTCCTCTTAATCTTGGGTTTCCATCAGGTGCAGGACTTCTTTCAACTACTTCTGATAGCGGGGATTCTGAATCTCTATCTGCTCTTGTGTTTAAGGAACCTACAGAACCAGGCTCACTTTCAGCATCATCATCCATATCAAAAGGATCTTTCTGAGCAGGTTTCCTACCTTTCTTTTCTTTAGCAAGCCTTGAAGCAGGTTTTTTCTTGGATTTAGCGATGTCCTTTATGTTATCTTTGAAATATTTAGATTGTGTGTGTGACTGTTTAATATCTTCATTCCCGACTTTAGGTGAACAGACAACAATGAGTGTGGTTCCTGAATCATGCTTTAACACATTTTTATGAACAACTTTGCTATTTGCTAGGCTTCCTACTGGGTCCTTTGGCTTCACATTCTCTGTAAACTTTGAGTACACTTCTGGATTGAGATACCTACTTCTAAAGCGCACAGTTATTGCATCAGGATCTTTCGGCGACCTAGAACTAGTAGTGTCACGTTTTGGGCGATTGAATATGTCCTCTTTGTCGTCTTTCTGTGAGAAAATTTCTTCTTGAGCACTTATATCTGAAGAACCGTCATCATGTTCAATGTACAATCCACCATCTGGATCATCGGAGAGTGTTTCTACATGTTCTGAACTCCCCTGTGCAGTTCCTTTGGATGAACCCATGAAGTGATGCTCAGTTCCTCTACCACGTCCTTTCTTACCACCATAAGTATCCATTTTAACATCACACTCTTCCTTAATAGTTCTACTTGTTACTTTTGAATATGTTCTCACAGTTCCCTTCTTCACCGTAAAAATATCACCACAGCCATCATCTTCAGCATCTAGTCCTGACCTAGCTCTCTGTTTACCTTGTTGTTGTTGTTTATTCGTTGTTGAAGCTATTCGAACTGCTGGCTGCATGACAACAGTCTTTGTATGCAATTTTGTTTGTCGTTTCTTTGAAGGCTTGTCACAATCAAACTCAAAACTGAATGGATCTTGCTCATCCTCATTATCAGCTTTCTGTTTCTTATCCATTCCATCCAGGTCGGGCCTAGGCTTTATATAAGAAACATTTCCCCATTTTGTAGGTTTTGGCTTGGCAAACACATCATCAAAAGATTTGCTAGCTGAAGATTCCTGTGGCTGAGGAGACTTTCCATAGGTCCTGCCACCATAGCGTTTGATGTCTGCCATGACTGGGCTGTTGAAAGGAGACAAAGTAAAACTAAAACAATGTTCTAAAAGGTACAGAAAGTATTTTGTCTATAGTAAGGAGTTAACACAGAGAGACAGTGCTCAGGGTTACTTCCATTTCTATTTGCAAATACATGCCAGCTCTAAAGAAATTAAACCTTTAATTCAACTTGTAATTTAACATATTGTTATACTGTTTTATTACTAAACACAAAAATGATTTTTGGGATGTTCAGTAAGCTCAGAATTTTCAGTCAAAATGTTCCAGAGTCAAAATCAAATTTTCTTGACATAAAATTCCTATTTCACTAGTCCAAAACATATACGTTATGGAAGGAATTTATAAAAGTTTTTGTATGTAGGTACTAACAATTAAAGTTGAATCAGTTTAAATTTCCACAAAATTTCTTTAGCACAGTGACCGCAGATTCCTCAATTTGATAATTCTTCTAGATTTACTAAAGACATAGAGCACAAGACCTCTTGCGATTATGACTGTCGTGCAAAACAAACTGGTAAAATACATTGGCTCATACAGCACCCGTTCAAAGACTCTCAAAGAGACAAACTTTGTGACACTTCGATCACCTCATCAGGGCTGAAAAAACACATTTTTCATGGACAAGCCCGGGCCTGTGGCCTATGAAAATGGACAAGCCCTGATTTTTTTGTTAAGCCCGATAAAAAATTTTTTTTACAAAATCTCCTCATATCAAGGTTTTACTTGTAAACAAACTCTGATTTTGGTGAGTCCGTTATCATTTAAGAACAGTAATCTGTAATCCAAGAAGAAATGTTGAGTTGACCATGGGGCGAATCAAATGTAAACATTCTACGTCATTTAACGCTCTACGATGCATAAATTAACAAGAGCGAGCAGGTGTGCATTCTTTAACTCTATACACCCATTCTATCAAGAGCAAGACCATCTTGTTATCACCCATCAGCAAGATTACCGTATACCTTAATTGCCCTGATGTTGATAAACTAATTGTTTGTACAACATAGCATGGTTTCCAAATGCGTTAACTATTAATCCCCACACCCACTTGTTTTCACAATTAGAACTACCACGTGTGTTTATATAGTGACTCGCTAGACTGGGTTATCGATTTTACTCCCCACTTCACGCTTAGGTATGGCAAGACTCATGGACCCGTCAAATTGTATAATATGCATTCGCTATCAGACAGTTAGAGACGGTGTGTATCTCTCTTATCTAAACACGCAAATCTTATTTTGGACAGGCCCCACGGGCTGCAACCTTGTAAAATTAGAGGGGCCCGAAATTGATTTTGTTAGGCCCCGGGCATCGGGCCCCCAGTTCTTGGAGCCCTGCCCATATGGCTTAGCATGGTCATGTGTGAACACAAAGTAATAGGTGAGAATAAAAGACAAAACATGCACTGATGTTAAAACTGATCGGACACCATACCAATACTAACACTATTTAAACGAGACCATAATGGTATAAAAAATATTGATTTAATATCGTTCAATTGGCACAAGTCAGCTTGCCACAACAACTACAAATAATGCAGTGTAGAGTGCATACTTACCGAAACTAGCACATACTTATAGGTTAGTCTTATTCTGATAGTGGACATTGTGATGTCATAGCTCAAAATAGGGGCGGAGATAACACAGTGCTCAACAGACGAATGGCCTTCACAATTATCACTTTTTCTTACTGAAACATTTTATGGAGATTTAATTTTTGATACCATTATGCTTGTTTATTATGGACTCGTTTAAATAGTGTTAGTGTTGGTATAGTGTCTCATCAACTTTAAATTTAAACAATGTACATTTTTATCACAAAATCAAATGTGCAGTTGCATTGTTTTTTGGCTGAAATCAATCATCTTAGTTAAACTATACATCCTTTGACAGTTGGCTGACAGCTGATAAGATTGCAACACATGCTCTGATTTGACATTTTCGCCTTTTTGTGACTGCATCAAATCCCGGGTATTTATCAATTTTAATAGGTAAGAATCTGGGAGACTTGGTCATGTGAGTGAACACCCTCACCCACTTCAAGCCTTGATCACTGCTGTCATCAGTAAGTTGATTGCCAACTCAGTTCTCCGAAATCTTAGTAACTATCAAAAAGTGTCATATATGTTCAAACATTAAAATTAGATAGGCATAACTACAGTTAAAAAGTGCTCACATTTCCAGCGCAAAATGAGCAATCAGGTCAGTGGCCGGTGTTGACAAACAATGCTTTATTTCAGGTCAAGTTTGACAAATTGGTTTCCTACAATATACAGAATAATACAACATAGCTAAATTATTAGCAGTTGTGTACATTCGCTAGAATCAAATCATATCTTTGTTTGCCCTTCATTCCAGTCCAGTTGCAATCACAACGTGACCGTGATGTTGTCAAATCTAAAATGAAATATCAAGGAAAGGAACAAAAATTAGCCGAACAATGCTTAATTAAGACCGATCAACAGCATCTTATACCAAATCAGCATTACCGAAGTACACTCTATTCTGAAACTGTTGTTCGATGTGTCTGCAAACTTGGATTCCGGCACAGAGAACGAAAAGTTAGTGTAAACAACAAACTTTGTTCATTTCGGCGCCATATTGGACGATAGTGAAAATGGAGACTACGCATGCGCGAGTAACAAATTTTGAGGTTTCAGCCTCAGATTTAAAGACGCAGTTTCGTATTCAGCAAGGGACCTTACTCGTAAAGGCTACATTTGCGACTAGTCAACTGTTACTTCCCCTAGACCATGAAGGCATTCTTTTCATTCGTACATATAGCGTTACACAGATTCGAGAATGTACTGCAGTCAGTGAAAGACTAATTCATATGTGAAAATAATAACCAGATTGTTCAGTTTAAATAATGGAGATGGTGACTATTATACCGACACTAAGTTTTGATGGTTACAACTGATCACAAACGTGTTGACATTCCAAGAAGAGACTTTATACACGAGGACCTCATCAAAATACGGAAAATATTGCAAAGAATGAAAGTGTACTTTGAGATATAATTAGCTGCGGTAAATGGAAATTCCACAGCTCTGGAGACAACCTGGATTTCTTGATAACACAATACTCGCCCTTTAAGACCTGAGGCTCCAAGCTGGTCCGGTGTCATGCAGGGAGTTTAACAGGGGAAACATCCAGAAGGTGGTGTTTCTTCTGTTGATTGACATGCATCCAAACGACATGTCTTTTATATGTTCAACATTAAAGTACATAGCTGGCGTACAGCCGGTAGACTGCACGTGGCCCAGTTGACCATCCGCTTAATAGTCAGAACGCAAAAACCAACATCAATGGTGAAAAAGAAAGTAGCAATACCAAGAAGACCGTTCTTAGGGGGATTCGACATTTAGCTGTTTTGAGTGCGCTAAATATACAAGGTCGTGCGGTTCATGCAAACTGAACCGCAATATATTTTGTACAGAGCTCAACAGACGAATGTAAATATTTCATCTTGAACTAAGGAGGGTGTCCTCTTTAAGTGTCCTTCTAACGGCCTTACCACTCAGCACTATGTTCGACATCATTAGGAGCCTGAACAGCACATAGCTATTAACTCAGAAAGTCTTGATTCATCCATCAGTTATTATTTCACACGTCTCATATGAACTAGCTGATATACATGATGACTGTCTGTTTGAGAGGGTTTGTTGTTAGTCTCTATATCATACATGGCCATTAGAGATATTGAAACAGATGCTCGATGAGTTGTTTTATGAACTTTAACAGTGTAACATATTCGCCAATCATGAACAGTCCTTGTGTGTGTACGTTGAAGCTCAATAGGACAATAGGTTGAAATAAACATGCATTATGATAAATTAAAACTCTGGTATGTAGATGTAGATTATAAAATGTGGCTGATGACAATATAATGCCGTATACTTTTAAGATACACATGGAGAGAACAAAGTTTTTTTTAAATATTACTTTGATTAAAGTGGGCATTCTCGTATATGCCAATTTAAGAAATATCAACAAATGTTATTGACCCAACTGTGGAAACAGATTTCTCAGACAGCTCTTATCTCAAGTCTCAGTTGGCTTTTCTCCGCCAGGTGTGACCATTGGGATTGCCTAGATGCATGTCTAATATATAGAACTCAAGCCTGAATAATTTCTCAAAATGGAAAATTGTTTTAGGCCGAAATAAAACAGAACAAATAAGAAGTCGGCAATGCAGACTGTCGCCGCCAGCACATCATAACCTAACTAAATGTCGCATCAGAATTTAGCATACAGTTTATCTAGATAACAGACAGCATAAGTAGAACAGACCGCCACTCTTAGCAAGAAGACTTGTTAGAATCTTTAAAGAAAATGCAGACAAAAGAGAAAGGACGAGATATACATATGACAAGCAGATATCGTCTTGCCTCTAGCCTCAAATAATTGGAATTAATAGCTTTACTAGCTATTGTAAAACACTACGAATTCATGGAAATCGTTTGTAACAGACTTTGCCTCGGGCGGTCACTGTGAATGCAAGGAAATAGTCTTCAAAACTCGGCTCAACAATATATGTGTTTGTATTTATTTTAGCATCTCTCGTCCTTACGCAGTTCATCTTACGTATCTAAACATTTGAATACGATGAAATCGACGGTTGTATTGTAGGAATGAACCATTGGTTATAGGTCTCATTGCGACATGATAGGTCGACTGAATTACATGAATCATTCTATCTATGATATGAATGTACTAAATCTTGTGAATACCCGTTCTGCAAAGCTACATAAGTACATTCTGCTACTCTCTTTGATTTCATCTACCTAGCTGTAAATATGTTTTTATTAACTGTACCTTATTCGGTCAAGTTTACTCAACACCGATTGCTACTTTTCGCAGTACAATCATGATTCTCAATACAAAATCGAATCTTGTAAAGATATTCGCGTGGGATTGTTCTTGGTTGTAGAGGCTAAACATCTACAATGTACGTGTGTTCTTAAGTATCAGTTTAACATAACCTCGTTTTTTCTTGCGCCTTTCTTATTCTGAAAATCACTATTAGTTTTTCTTCTATGTATTGACTGAATTGTCATTTTTATGGGTCACTTATTTGAAATTAAAATGTTGACCCACTAGCGTTTGGTACATTTAACTGCTACATCATCTCAAGACAGATCTAGTCGTATATTGGTAGTTTTATATACAAACTCACACTTGATATTAAGTTGTTCAATGTCCATGTTGTGATGCAGAGGTATTTGATATTAAGTTGTTCAATGTCCATGTTGTGATGCAAAC
>ENA-OREC01001891-OREC01001891.1-marine-metagenome-genome-assembly--contig:-NODE-1891-length-11073-cov-10.727992_pt1 | contig 11073 bp, 7 predicted proteins | sample MGYA00248626_ERZ508543 | MGnify/ENA primary metagenome ERZ508543 (study PRJEB26211, sample SAMN05518279) | marine metagenome | isolation source: Puget Sound, Washington, USA | host: Bankia setacea... | reverse complement strand
CAAGTGTCGATTATTTTGAGTTTCAAACCTGCATAACATGAGTCGATGCCAATGTTTGATCGATTAATACTTTCACACTTAATCATTATCGACGGAAGAATGTATTAACTATGTTCTGGCTCTGTGTATTATATAGCGTCACTACAAGAACAATTATATTAATATAAAATAAATGAGATTCGTGTGAACAGTTTTCAAATAGTGTAGTACCTGGAGTATGTAATGTTCAGTCAGTACTATAGTTACATATGTCCTTGGGATCAGACACTCTCATTTGTCACGAGACAAAGGCTGAGTTATCGTATTGTGTCAGACAAGTGTATTTGTGTAAATAAATCAGGTCTTATTTCGTTAACTTTGAGCATATTTATTATTTCTCTAACGTTTCCAATAAATGAATCAGAAACCAACCGTCTTCAGTTTTTATTTGTCTTTAATAAACACGGCACTTTTTAATATAAACATCATTTGAACATGAATTGTAATTTTATTGTAAGCTTCATTGCAACTTTTATATTCACTCTCTTACCTTTCAGACGCAGATTAAATCTATTTTACGCTGAGTTGGACACTTCAAAATTCGTCTGTTTCAATCTCCTAAAATGTGTATTACAAAGGCAGATCTTTAGAGAACCACAATAAATTACTAGAAAGTACGACACTTATATTAATAACTTTGTCTCTAGTAGTGTTATTAGTTATTATCAGTATATAGTACGTTAAGCAGTTCAGATAGGTTCAATAAGCTAAATGAAATATGGAAACACACTATTAAGCACTACAGTGGGGGTAAAAGTAAGGGTTGCTGTTGGTAAATATTACTTTTAATAACTTAATTATCTGTGATTAAACTCGTTATGCATGCATGTGGTATACTTTCCCGAACGTAAGTATAGGTCAAGGCACTTGACACTAACATAAGCTCAATAGTTAAGTACAACATATAGACTTTATATGGTTAATTTAAGGGAACTAAATCAAAATATGGCCAATTAGCGTACTAATACCTGGTTTACATTTACCACGGGCGCAGTGCGATAACTTAGTTTACGATTGTCCGTACGATTGTTCAGGCATTGTACGTGGCTATGGGCTACGGCGTATGTGTTTACATTGTATACGATTATCATGCGATTGTTGTATGAATTATTGAGAGATTGATCGGGACAAAAACGTACAAAGGCTTCGCGGATATCGTGCAATATCAGTGGAGTCATCGCACAGTCTCCGCAAGATTTATACCGACTTAACTTTTTTTGCAACAAGTTGACCGAATATCGTGCGTTTGCTGCACGGTCATTGCGCGGCATCCGTAATATGCTTGTGTAGGGATCGTGTAACAACAGAGCGTTATGTCTACGGGCTACGGGCTTACGACTTTTAAAATTCGTATACACAATCGTAGAGGCTGCTGAGCCTGTGAATCCGTACGATCATCGTACGGCTGTCGCAACCATATTTTCACCGCCAAACAGTTTGACAATGGGTCTGGTTGTCGATACAAACATTCAAACATATATGATTTGAACTGATTATCTTCGAAAAATAGCAGAGCAAATGGCCAACAATAACATATGTTGCTAAGAGACTTTTTAGTAGGACAGTCAGTCTGACGCATTGTCTCACCTTGGTGGTAAGACAATATGTGATCAGTATATTATTTGCAAGACTACAAGTGTATGCTTCGTTTGCCTGAGCAGCTACCGTTATTTCCTTTAAAGTATACGAAAGGAAAATGAAGATTTCAAATTACCAGGTGATAATTGGTTCTTTCGCTCCTGGTGTTAAATTTTCAAGGCAAAGAATAACAGTAAGAATCATTCTAACTTGACATGAACGCTTCGTAATTACATCAGACATGTATGAATTGTTTCTCGTTTAGATTTCTGGTTTTCTCTGTTGACGCATTAAGCTGGATGTGGATAATTCCCTCTTTGACAGAATTCCATAGTTCTAACTTCCAAATCCGACAATGCACCCACATGTGTCGTTATTACATGTCGGCGCCGCAGATTAAAACACGAGTGCTTAGAAGTCTTCATCTGTTTTTGATAATGATTTTATTAAAACTAAATATTTCATTTTTTTCCTTTATTTAGAACACAACTATGAGAACGTGGTAAAGTTAGACGGGACCATTTAAATATCATTAACGCACTGGTATGTAACACAATCCAGCTATAAAGCCTACATCACATAGATAACTGTACTAGATTAAATTTGATAATATGTGTTGTTAATCTAGATTCTGATATCATATGGTAACTGCGGCATAGAGTAAGAATATAATAGAATATTGATAACGGACTGTTCCTTGCATTTCAGCTCGACGATCTGAATTATTCCCATTCATGAATTCGAATAATACTTTAACACAAACACCGATGCACATTTGTATTTTCTTCAATGTTTATAATTAGCAAAGTTCAATTTGTATACAGTTACCTATGTACACTAAATGACTGACAATCAAAGTCCCTCTGAAACTTATGCAATCAATGAATAAAACACAGTTAGTTTCCTTCAATATGTATAGGAGACAATCACGGGACCGTTTTATAATTCATTATAAGAAATGCTTGTTTGACGGTTAAAACAAGATCATTATAAGACAATTCTCAGCCAGACGTTATAATTGACATATACAGGAGTTTAATGCAGACAAACGTTACTTTTGTTAGTAAAGTTCATGCCCGACAAAACTTCAATTCGGTTGTTAAACCTGCAACCAGCACATTGAAGACGAATGAGGTATTATAATTTGAAACCTTATGTACGAGGGGGTGTAAAAGAGTTTTGTTTGTCATAGTTACAGACCCGACAATTGTGAGAATTATAGACATACCAGTACAATGACTGCAAACCTACTTAATAGTATTCGTGTGATGCATGCAGGAGACCTTCCTTACTAGACAGAAGCACTTGAACACAACTGATTAGTCAAATAATGTACATGTAATTCGGGTTCATAGATACCTTATACAGTAACATGCGACATATCATTGATACTCTGTTTACGAAACCCTGGATGTATGTGGGGTTTATTGAGGGTTTAGTAGTTCATTCATGTATTTAAAAGACATCTGTGATCCTAAAACAGTTCAACACGTATAAACTAAACTGTATCTCCATATTTGTTGAATTGGTAGTCCGTCAGTGTCTTGTGCAAAGATGATCTCGATGTCGTCTGAATAATCGCATTAATAGCTGGCTAGAAAAAGTGCGTTATTTAAGGATAACCCTATTTTATGTAAGTGGATCAAACGAAATTACAACTTATATTTATACTGTCTCGTTCATCGGTCAATAGTGTCATTATTAAGCTTCTGCATTGTCAACGTTAGTCGGAAAACGAAGTTAACATCAATGTCAACTGCCAATTGACCGTTGTTTTCGAGAGACCGCTGGAACTTCTATGTAAAATAAACGACCTTTTCCATTAGTGGTGTTCTTTTATAAGTCGGCGCTTATGTGTCAACTACATTTGATATCGTCAAATATATGGGTTGTGTTTTGTAAATAAATGTTGAATTTATTAATTTTGAGACTCTGTAAACAAAATAGAAAATTCGAGCAAAAAAGCCAGGTTTGTGATGCCTTAGGAAATGCTTTCCCTTGCAGATATGTTAAGTTATTTGGTGTATATCGACAAGTGATGCATACAGTATATACTCAAACACTCCCTGATGCCATAGTTACGACAATAACACACTACTACGAGAATCAATCAACAAAACGGCAGGTCTCTCTAGCTTCACAATGATAGTAACAAATAAGCATAACGTATAACTCAGATTGTAGTTCCTTGTGACATTGAATTATTGATACGCCGTGCATGCTGACGCATCTCTATTAAATGGAAAGAATCAAAGAACTACCGTAGAAATAAAGGAACCCCCATGTGCCAATGATAAAACAAACTTAAAGGTCATTAAAGTCAAGTGTTTATTACTCTGCTGTTACAAACTATAATTGTATGAACCATGAAATGTATTCTGGTTTCTTGCCACTGCATTGGAATGGTCGACAATGGATTGTGTCTGTGAAGCGTCAAGGACTTATTTAACATAATTGGTCTAGAGATAGATTGTCTCACAGGTCGTAGGACTGAAAGACACAGAGCAACATAGCATTGAAAGTTCGGAAGTACTATTGTTGTACTATTGATGTACTATTGCCCAACGAAATGCTTCAGTTTTAAGGACAGATGTTAGGTGCGTTGTCGCGTTTAAGTATAGTACGTATGTGCCATACTGACATGATATAAACACATAGTAAGAAAGAGTTTTACAACAGGGATTACTTCACGAAAGTCTTCACACGTAAAACGTTTTAAGGACATTTATTGTTGTATGTTGTACACATGTTTTGAATTTCTTTCATTACATGCAACTTTATTATGTAATAGCATACATGACTTCACGATTTAAAGTAAAACACGTTTAGTTTATAACTTACCTCTATACGAGTGTTAATATAAAAGTTACTAGTTTAGTGGAGATAGTTAACCACAATTATACGATTATGGATATCTTTGAATTGAGAACTGTTACATATATGTACTTACCCATCTACCAAGAAGCGACAATTTAGTACAGTAGGGCGACATTGTTTGGAAACAAATAATATTAGTTGGAATTTTAAGTGGATTAACAAAGTCCAATATATGTTAACTCTTCTTCAATGTGCATATCGCAGTTTGACCATCCGAATATCCATATTAAGAAGGCCTTCTCGGAAACGAGTACATAACATAGTTGTCTGATCTTTCATATTACAAGAAACGTCACCAATAATTAGCGCATATTCGCTATGAAAAATGGCATCATTTAAAACAAAGCAAAGATTCAGATATGATTTTAATGAAAAGAGTCTAACATTATCTGTAACTATATAACTAATAATTGTTCTTATGGATGTTATGTGTTAACGCAAGTTTACGCTGTTGCGTATACTATGTATCTAAACAGTACAATGAACAGTATTCAAATGAGTGTTTTACAATAAATGTCGAGTTAATAAAAGTGTTGTATATTCTCCCACGAAAATTAATCAACAATGAAGACCGTTCATTTCTGTATTTTGTCTGGGACACGTTCCAATGAACATTTTGTAATTTGCCAAACAAGATCTAAATTTGTGTACACAATGACACTTGTCTGTTAACCAACACGTTACATCAACCGAAACAGGATATATTGTCTGATCCCAAGGACATATATTACCATAGCGCTGACTAAACATAATACAACCCAGATACTACATTATTTTTACATGATTCAATGATCCAGATATTCCGAATTGTACACGACTCAAGAGAATCGACGTGTGCTTTTAGTTGACGCCGTACATATAATGTTCTTTCACGATTTATTGTTCACGAACGACACCATTTCATATGCTGTTAAATTGCATCTCAACGCTACATTATAATTAACGTTGTGTCGCCTCTTTTCAAAACAAACCCAACACTTGTGTTCTTTTCTGCTACACTTTTTCCACAATTAAACGCTTGAACAGCGCAGTCTAGAAAACAACCTTAGACTTGACAACTTAAATCTACGTTGAATCTCGCATGTTTTCATTGGGTGTACCAATATGACATTATGGGTCTCGTTTTTTTCATCTTCGCAATCATAGGAGGTTTTACGCATAATAGCAGTATAAATTCATTTTAAGTTGTAATACTATAATAATTATAAAATGAGACATTATTATTTCGAAAACGACCAAGAGTATGAGTGTTTTTCATGGTTATAAGGTAGTGTCTGGGATCATATGAAGCTTCATCAATGACATGGTTAACTTGTTTTTAACTTATCTTATTGAAGTTGTAGTTATCCTATGTCTGAAAAAGATATTCCATCGAACTCTTCTGAATGATGGGCTGGCAAGGGCACGCAAAGGATGGTATGTAACAAAATAGATGTTATGTTAAAAATGACGCAATAAGCTCCATATCAAATCACTGACCCAGCCAATAACAGATTCATTGTCTTTTTCATTAGTCACTATTCTCCTTAATGGCTTCTATGTCGACGTTGAGAAATGGGTCAACAACAATGTCGTTTGCCAACCATTCTTCACAACATCATTTTGGTACTGATATATGTGTCAATATTGATGTGTGCCCCCTTTAACCGTTTGCCAGATCGCAGCACTGAAATGGTCGACGACAATTTAGTGGGTTTCAAACGTTTTGAACACTGTGTTGAACGGAGTATGCCAAGACTAATTTATAACAATGAATCAAATGGTTCCCAAAATAGTCGAAACAGAAAACAGGTGAACCGAGTGTAGTCTTTAACTGATGGAATACCATTTTTGTTCTACACTAATTGAAGGTTTTGAAGACACACACACACATACCATTTGTAACAGAGCACTATCAATTTAACGAACGCAATGAAATCATGGACGCACGATGACTTGTACTTTGCACAACCAGAAATAGCAATGGCGCAAATATGTTTCTTAAAGCAAACACCAATCAAGCATCTTTGATTTCGTTTGAAGATTTCACATTTATGTAATTTGGTGAAAGTATTTTGTTACATTAAATACAGTAACCTTTTTAAATATGTTAACTGAAATATGTTTACATTGTCAAGAAAGTGGCACATGCACAGCCTAGTTTAAGTTTAAGCAGGCACAACAGTATGCTGAATTAATTACAGCGTATTAACTTTGTTTGTTGAGTAGTGGTGGTCATTTTAATTTCTCTCTTGATTGTACATACTCTCTTGTTCAAAATACAAACTACATCAGTTGTGTTTAACAGAAACATCCGCTGTATCATTGTCATGTGCAATCAATGTGTGAATGAATACAACTTCACTGAATAACAACGTCATCAGAATTGACCTCATCGTATTCGCACCAGACGCAGACCAAACGTCAACAAAACAGGGAATTATGTGGGAATGACTCAAATAAATCAGAGCCGTACGGTCTACTTATCTCTAGACAGACTTCAGATAATGGAAACACGGCGTATCTAGTTTTATTATTATGTATACAAACTATACATAGACTTTACGGATATAGAAGTAAGGGGTCCTATACACTCATAGCGTTGATTGAAATGTAAACAACAACCCAACGGCGTTCCTGATTAGCTATCTCGATGTGTTTGCGTTCATACAAGTATGACATTCAGCCCATTGACATACTAATTATATGTGTTTAGGTGATAAGACATTTTAAGTGATATGTTAATCTTTGACACTGACTCTTAGATGACCTTGAACGATATCTGAGAAAATGTACGAGCAAATGAATGTCAGTCTGATGTATACATATAGGTGTGTCTGAAATATGAGCATTGCTTTGAACATGTGTAAGTACGTAAGTTGATAGTTTATGTCAATGTATTATTTCTATAACAAACCCGCGCATAACCATGCAATGACCTAATTTATATAGAGTGTTCAAAACTTTGATAATATATATTTGTCGTTTTGTTGTTGTCCCTGATTATACCCCTCATTACATAAGAGCTAACGATGTGTGGTGACATTGTCCTCAAATTACATTGGATGACAAATTATCACCTTGTCTGATTCAATGTTAACGTAGGAGGGTTTGTTCTTCTCTTCTAAATCCGACCGGAAACCAATACAAGCAACAAAGAATCAGGTCATGTATTCCCGATAACGAACTTGTATGTTAACAAATATATGCACTAAACATTGTTGCTGTGTAAATAAATGTATGTGTATAAACGTGATTAAAGTAACTAAACTTTGGGTAACTTTTAATCCATATCACTTATATTCACTTATAAATGCATGCTGACATAATCTGATTAAATGAGACTTTAAAACGATAGTAGGTAAGTGTTTCAAACTAAAAGTGTATTCGTGCTAACATACGAATGTCAGTCTGATGTATACATATAGGTGTATGTTCTTGTTTCTGTTAATAGAGATACTGTAGATGTAATGTTCTTATTAAGTATCACTGGAATAGTGCCAGATTGTCTCACAGGCTATTTCGAAGGAAGACGACATTTCTTGCAGATCAACAACTTATTAAAACATCGAAAGTTCTTTCGTTGCTCTGCGCTAATGTTATACTTGTTTATAGTTCGTGCATAGAAACATTATTTACAGTTTTTTTCTCTAACATGCGATGCATATTACGTTCAATCCGATGCACACTCAATGTAAACTCGGCGACTTCGTTGACCTATTGACATGTTATTGCTGTATCAATTTACTGAAAAGGACATGTTAAAGTCACATGTTAAAACTTATTTAATCATTTAGACGACCTTTCTTCAAAAAAAAAAGTCTGTTAATTTACTTTTTCTGACATAAGTGGACCATAGGTATGTAACAAGTGTTAAAACTTATAAAGTAAGTAATCAATTTATTAATATATACGTTTGTTTTATCATTACCAATATTTGATATTACTCCACTGTATGAACTAATGTTTAAGAGTGTGTCTCGTTGTGTTTTTCATTTAGCGGAGTGAACTCAGTCAATCAAACTTACTGTTACCAATAATACACAATACTATAACCTTTTTATGATTACCTCTTATAATTGGTGAATTAATCCAAAAGACAATGTAAACCATATAATTGTTACAAGAAGCGTTATCATTAATTGAGGTATATTTGCTTTTAAAGGAAATGACATTGTCTTTAAATGGTGTACATTTATCTTAAGTTCATTTGCGTCCAATCCTACGAGGTCGGAGGTCATTGTCCGTTGTGGCGGGGATTAAAAGAAACGAATGACCACGCAGAACCGACAAAAGTCGAACGCTAAAACAATTAGATAAAATGCGTCCAATAAGATAGAGAATATGTTATTTAAATACTAACGGTGTTTGCTGAAGGTTTGTTTAAACGCAAGTTACTGCGCGCGTGTATACTATACACATGAAATGATATATGCATATGATAAATGCACTGATATATTCTGTGTTCTTTGAAAACAATCTGACAAAAAAATCTTCACAATTAACACGTTTGAAATGCAATGAATGCAGAAATGTCGTGTTTATCAAAATTGTGTATTTATCTTAAACCACAAACCAATACGGAAGACAGTTGATTCCTGTATCATTTCTGGAACACGTTCTAATGAAGCTGTTTAAAGTTACCAAAACAATGACCTACACTATTTACACAATGACACTTGTCTGTTCACAATCCGTTACATCAGCCTTTGTCTCGTGACAGAAGAGACTGCTTGGTCCCAAGGACATAGCTTACTATCGTATAGCGCTGACTGAACTTTGAAAACAGTTGACACGAATATTAGCCATTTCTGATTGTTTGTATTTCAGCCATAAACTGCACATGTTCATGATGACAGTTACACGTGTTATAGTTGACCTGTTTCTCACTTAACTTATTGAAGTTCTTATTGAAGTTGCAGTCAACCTATGAATGATGGATAATTGCTAGACGACCTCATATGGATTGTGTACATCGGAGTATACGTTTTTATCAGCGAACTCGATAAATTGTCAATAGAAATTATCCCATAAGTAGTAGCTTCATTGTCTATTTCATTAGTCAATATTCTCATAAAATGGTTTCTTTGTCAACGATGATCGAAGAACTGGGGTAAAAAAACACTACACCAATGTCGATGGCCAATATACGGTTCTTCTAGGCATAATTTCGTTGCTGCTGACAAGTGCGCCAATATTGGTGAGTGCTCACTGGAGCTGTTCAAGTGCTCAAACGTATTAACATTCGAACGACAACGAAACCACATAACTGTTGACATCGACTCATTTACACAAGATGCAGACCGAGTGTCAACTAAACAGTGAATAATGTGGGAATCACTGAACTAAATCAGAGCCGTACGGTCTGCTTATCTCTATACAGACTTCAGATAATGGTCACGATTGTAAACACACGATGCATGTTTCTGTATTTCTGTATACGAACTATATATAGAAGTACGAGTACAGAACAACTGGTCTCTTACAACCATAATTTGAAACGTTAATTAAGTTTTTGAGACCAATGTTACGGCGTTCTTAATTCGACGTGTTTGTCTTTGATATAATCCGAAGTTACTGCTTAATTAAAATGGATTTCCATGAACCCCACACATTACTATCCAATGTGCTGATTTATAAATATTGTTCACCACATTGTTTCGAATACTTTCGAAAATCAGATACACTTGTCGTCGTGTTGTTGTTCCTGACTATTTCCCTCATTACATTAGAGTTAACGGTTTGTGGTGGCATTGTCCTCAAATTACGTTGGATGACAAATTATCCCCCTGTCTTATTCAATGTGAACGTTAGAGGGTTTGTTTTCTGTTTCTAACTTCGATTGGAAACATGTACAACTAACACAGAATTGGGTCATACTCTAGTAAAACACGATACAGTATATTTAACAAATATATGCACTAAAACATATTTCCTGTGTACAAGAAGAATTACACGTTGAATGTATAGATATTTATTCAAATGCATTCAGCGTAAGAAGTACCTAAAGCTAACTTTCAAATCATACCATGTGTACTTCGAATTGGTTCAACACACCATTTGTCACAACTCAGCATTGATATAAACATGTTTCTCCCTTTTTCGAATAATGTATGTCTATGTCAGAATGAGGCGTGTTTATACTTTCATGGCAAGCCCAGAAACATTTCATGAATAAAGTAAGTTTTAAGATGCAAAGACGACATAATGCAACTCTTAAATGTAATTGACACTTTTCATTGCAGATATAACATTTTATCAGCTGGAGCAGTTGTGGATATTTCAATTCTCTGGTTACAGTAGATGAAATGAGTACCACATATAGTTTCCAACTGTAGCGCATAATAGTCAAGCAGAGAAAATATACCATCTTTCTTAAATAATAGAAGTACTAAAATCGTGCTGTATTGAAATGATGGCAATAGAAACTTCTTGCAATGGTTTCTACAAAACGCCTACATATTTTGCACTTTTGGGATTCCTAATAAACTTCTCGAATGACCGTATTCCACCAGCTTTGAATCTTCGCTGAATGACTGACAAATACTGGAAATGGTAAATGAAACACTGCCTTTGCCTTAAAAGTTCATTTATCGAAAC
>ENA-OREC01001890-OREC01001890.1-marine-metagenome-genome-assembly--contig:-NODE-1890-length-11079-cov-11.397564_pt1 | contig 11079 bp, 8 predicted proteins | sample MGYA00248626_ERZ508543 | MGnify/ENA primary metagenome ERZ508543 (study PRJEB26211, sample SAMN05518279) | marine metagenome | isolation source: Puget Sound, Washington, USA | host: Bankia setacea... | reverse complement strand
CCCCCCACACACACACACAAACACACACACACAACAACTCAGACTCTGCTTGGACCCATCTATACAAAATATAAAATATAACATCCCTAAATATATACATATATACAAAAAGTAAATACAAGCTAACGAAATATAAGGTGGGAAAAAGAGACAGTTCCAGCTCCAAACAATAACATCTTTAATACATTAGACGGATGCTCATGGTACATGTCAACGAACTAGTGTTAGTTTAACCAAATAAACAAGCGAACCCGGTACAATCAGCTTCCGTGGATACTTGGAGATCGTAACAGGCTACCTCCTCGGACGTGGCTGTGTCTGTAATCGTGGCATGAGCCTTGTAGTCACCCTGTAAAACCACAGAATAGGTGAAATATATCATGAGTGTTTGCATGTTTCACTGACTAGGATCAACATATATGTGAATAACCCGCTCATTCATAAAGTCACATTAACGCCGAGGTCAGAGGACTGTCTAACAAAGATAACAAGACACGGAGTGGCCGAAAGGTCTTTAACACGGTTCTTAAGTCCAAAATATAGTTTGTGTAAGATTGAAGAATATACTCTAGTTGGTAATATATAACAAATTAACAACACTTGAATATCAAATACCAACGTTAAAAACACAATGGTGATGTCCAGTAAGATCATATGTCAATTAAAAAACATATTTCAGCCCTGACATCAAAAATACACTGACATTGTATCAGAGAACCCACCGAAAAGGAACTTGTCGACAGAAACAAATGAAAACAAATAGACGTGTGTATTCTCAGATACGACTGTAAGTTTAAGGGCATCTTACAATCACAGCAAAATTCCACAAACTCAACCACCGATCTGGACCGACAACAAGTCTTAACAGCAAGACGCACTTACGAGTCAAATAGAGGGCTGTGGCTATTAGTGATTAAACCAGTGTACCGGTATTAATGTCGAGTGGTATTAATAGCGTCTATGTGCATGCTTTTATTTGAAATGACCCTTTCGTTTACGTATTTTCTTGATAAACGTCTTATTCAAGTACATGCTAGCGTAGTGTATCATGACCAATCATTGTCGTTGTCAGAAGCTTGAAATATGTTTTGTAATGTGATTCCTTATACAGAAGACTCTATAGTGGTGTGTAATACCGATGCCAGCCATGTCCAGAGGCCGCTAAGTTCGGGTATTTGGAAGGTTGTAGGGTTCAGATGGTAAGTGCCAGGCTGGAACGGACAGGAACAGGGGAAATCTGGGGACGAATCGTCAATCTCTGCGGGACAGTGATGGGAGTTATTGTAGCTTCTACCGTCCAACAGGTCACACAACTCGTAGGTACTGAAAATGTAAAGGCTAATGTCAGTATCTCTATACCATGTACTGTGATTAACGAACCGACAAATATACTTATTGAAAAATATATCTTTTAAAAGCTGAACTAGAGTAACTTTTAATGTTTACTTACAAGCATAAATTGTCAATTTATTATCGAGCTTGCCTTTCTTAACAAAGTCAAAAGCATTAGAAAAGCTGTCACAGATGTGTCCGTCCGGGTATATACATATATGTAGCAATACATGTTACTGTTGCGTATATAGCCTCACATTAAACAACAGTAACGTAGGACTGTGTCTGGTAAACAAACTCTTCTTAATTGTTATTCTAATTCGAAACATACAATTCCGTTCCCGGTTTAAAATATCAATCACTTTGACATCATCTTCCCTTTCCTATATCATGCTCTACGAAGTCTTGAAGTACACTGTGTAGGATTAATAGATATATGCTGGCTATTTAATAGTTTACTCTAAGTATACAATTCATCTCCCTGTTTGAAATATTTATTAATTTGACACCATCTTCCCTTCCTTACCAGCTGCCTACATCACTAATACAAGGCATGTCTATAAAACCAAACAGTACATGTTTCTTCACGTTCAGAGCCAGTGTATAATGTTTGCCTTCAATGGGTCGAAGAACTTGTACATCTATGGTGCCCGTTTCTGGTCCAGGTATATGGACAGGACTGGCACTTAATACGGCATTTTCAAAGTGAACAACCTTGTTCGGACTGTTACCTGGAAACGACGAATACATAATATAACATAAGTCCAAGTAAATTGCGATTTAAATATAAAACAACCGCCTCCTCGATAGCCTAGTGGTAGAGTGCTGGCTTCGAGTGGGGGACGTCCCGAGTTCAATCCCCAGTCAAGGACCGTGTCATACCAAAGACGTTATAAAAATGGTACCAGTAGCTCCCTTGTTTGGCACTGAATATTATAAAGGGAAATACTGGCTCTTTCTGAAGAATAAAGATAGGACAAAAATGTAATGGATAACATAGAAATCCTTCGAAGTTGGAGGCCATTGACCGTTGTGGCGGGGATGAAAAAAACGAATGACCACGCAGAACCGACAAAAGTCGAACGCTAAAAAAACAAAATAACCAAAAAAGATGTGCTATATCAACAATGTTGTAATATGTAAGGCTGCTTTTCGAGCAAACCCAAGGAATTATTGGTCAATTGACTCCTTTCACTTGTTGTTTGTACGATGACACTTGTTCGATTCCGGGCTGTTTCTTTTGTAAAAAGTTAAATACTTCCATCCAGATTTAACATTAAATGATATCCATTTGTTCAGATATCGTATGCGTTATTGTATGCGTTATTGTATGTGTTATTGTATGCGTTATTGTATGCTCACTGGATGTCAAACATGGGGCTAAAACTATGTAATCGAATATCTGAGGAAGTCATAGTTGAGCAACTAAACTATTGTTGGTTTATCAATACAGGGGGGTGGGGGTGGGGGAGATGGGAAGGATCGTTATGTAACGTTTGATTGAAAATAACCTTGACATTCAAAATTGTTATGAGTGTTACTTTGTCCCAATTGTGTTCCTTATAACCGACCTCTTCGTGTCATATCTACATTTAAAACGATGGACCAAGGCTGAATAATTAGATCAGGAACAGCGCTAGCATTAGGTACAGCACCATGCGTACAGTACATGTATCAATACGTTTAGCTAATTATCACGCGAGAACTAAAAGCGTTTTATTTTGTGTGAACGTCAAGGGCCTGAGCGACGATCACTTAATCGAACAGGTGGATTTCCTACGAATACTCAGGTTTCCACCCACGCGGAGACCGCACGAGCTTGATTATCGGTGCAAACAAGCACGAATTATATAAATTGTGATAACTTGTGTGAAGTCCTTGTGAACAAAACTAAAGATTAAAGTAGTCCATGTAGCAAACCATGCATACATTCGTTCTTGTATATATGTTTACTAGGGTCGGATATTTGTTTTTTTGTGTGTCCGGTTTTAGTTTGCTGCATCGTTTGAAAAAAAAGTTTAAACAGGTCAATGGCAAAGCTCTGATGAATTCCATTTCTTTCTCTTTTTTTTATAAATTTATAAATTATAAATTTTATAAATGTACAAATTTAAGAAAGATATATGTTGGAAAAACACCCACATATGTCGAAATGTATTGAACTCATGAAAATGAATTTAGATCTATATTTCTGTAAAAAATAAAATACTGTACTGATCTGGATATGCATGTTTTTTTATTGTCTGTAGATTTGTATACGTATGGAAAAAAATGTCCAATTGTACTGTACTGTTTTGGGGTCAGGTGCGTAAAGGTCATTAAGTACATATACACCATATCCAGTAGTAGATGGACATTAACTCCCGAACACTCCTCACATGTTCACGATTTTCGTTCTTATACTATGTTTCTGATGTTTTCCGCCATTTTTACAGTGAGGTTCTGATGTCTTTAGCTTGTGTTTTAATTAACGTAAGGTAGATGCCAACGAGCTAAAAAATGAAGTATCTCGTGTATGGATTGCTTGTTATTCTAAACTGAAACAAATTAATATACTGAGGCCTGGGTGCTTTTTAACGTCTATCCAGGCTGTATTTCGTAATCGTTCCTTCATCCGACTTTAGTTAATCCAAAATACGTCCACGTATATGAGATTGTTGCCATTCAAACTGAATCATTCGCCTGTTAATACATACATACATACTTGCCATGGCTCTGAGTCGTAAAGGGCAAGTATACCGTGCGTAGTTATATATTCACAAAAAGAACATAAATGTTGCATAATATTATCAAGCAAAACACTGCTCCAATTAAATGGTATATAGCTGTTATATCGTCAATGCATAACATGCCAAGGGCTACAAACAACACATCACCGCCAAGGGTATACGTGCCACTTACTGCAATCGGAAATAACGAAATCCAAGGCTGCTAGAGTCGCATGGATGCTCAGAACTCCAAACACTAACACGGTTGTTCTCATCATGTTTACAATTATGTTAATACACTAATGAGCGGTCTCACGATCTTATAAACCAAAGACAGTCCGTGGCTCGGGACAGATGGTTAAATATAACTAATTAGAACGGCATGCATGGAACGTCGGTCAACCACAGATAACGACAATATGACCACCATAGACATTTAATTGAGGTCATTTGTTTACAGTTCCCAGATTTAAGGATAACCAATCCATTTACTTGTGTACACTATTATTAATTGGGATGACTAGTATTTTCCGGTGTCCTTAGAGGGTCAAGTGTGAATTTACCATCTCGAAATGTAACATACAGGCTTGATATTAACCTCAAGGGGAGGGGGAGTGGCATGGTTAGAATAACACAGAACAAACTAACTCATTGAAATATCTACAGAGACAGTTTAAACATTCAATTGTACCTCTTATTGTAACATCCAACTGTTGTCATTCTCGAGAATTGTGATCATCAGAATGTCTCCGGAGAAAGGTCCTTCGATTGTTAGAAACATATATGGACCAGTATGGAAATTAGCATTGGATTTGCAATAATTAGTGGCATGCTTGGTACTCGTTATTAAACCAGTTATATTGCCTGTACACACAATCACCAACAAAAACCGTTAGGGTATAATCAAAAAGCACTATATTGAGACAAATTTGAATGTGTTGGCATCAATTGAAGCTTAAAACAAGGTTACATGCCGTCAATTACAGATTCAGATTAAAACTATGTCAGTTACTTGCAAAGACCGGCTTAACAATTGGTCTGGCTTTCATCATCAGTGTAGATGTTTTATTAATTCGATACTGGTGGAAAAAATAGCACAAACAAACAACCGAAAACCAACGTATCACCACCGAATGCTACTGACAACATGTTAGAAGATAATGGTGATGAGGTAGAAGTCGCCGTTGATAGGTATCAACCAAGAATACAGAGTAGGCCTTCGCAGTCGGTCTCAATGGCCAGCTCCACGTTGTAGCAGCCAACTTCTTCGTTTGTAATTGTATCAGTAATGGTTGCATTCACTGTGTAATCACCCTGCAAAGAGAAAAGGGGTGTATACCTTTTTATATCAACCATACCTTTCCAATCTGAAACAGTACAATACAATGCAATAAAATACAATCTGAAACAGTACATTTGTATAAACATCGGTGTAATGGCATTTACAAACAAGGGCTGTCTAATCGAACACATTAATTGACAGGAAAAGTGAGAAATTATTGACAACAAAGGAAGTAACAACCAGGAGTCAATGATATCAACGTTCATAGGTCTACTAATTACACCTATTTAAAGTATTCTACCATTGGTCAGTTAATCTATATAGATGAGATGCTAGATACAGTGCATCCTGGTAGCTGACAGCAGGTAGGGTTAAATAAACTAAAGTGTTCGAAACGTATTCTTATTAAAACAAATTTTACTTTCGATAATGTCACTTCCTGTATTCTATTTGTTTTTAAATAAGTTTGATAAGAAAGAAGAATGTCGGTCCAAAATGTCTCTGTTGAAATGTTTGGCCAGTTTCACTAGACGGTAAGCAAAACCAATTCATCATCAAAACTTACACGTCCAAGTATTTTCCAGATGCCTTCCAGAGCCGGAATGGTGAATGTGGTAGCGTTGAGATGATATGTTCCAGCAGAGAAGGGACAGTTGCAGGGGAAGTCTGGTGTGGAGTCCTGTATCTCAAGGGGGCAGTTACCACCACTCAATAACTCGCATAAATCATAGGAACTAAGACAAACAGGAAGAGAGCCAATGGAGTCATCAATGTATAATTCGATCAAGAAAAGAACAACTTCGTAAGCTCACACTTGATACAGATAGATACAGTTGTGTTGTGAACGGGTCCCATATTAAGATCACCTCAATAATACGACCGGTACGCTATTATGACCACCTAATAGCGGTCATAAAAATGCCATTTTCAAGGCAGTTTGAGTTTCACTATAAAGACCGGTTCGCCATTATGACCACTATTTTGTCGGTCATGGGTGTAGTCTAATTATGGGAACTTTACTGTACTCACAAAGATGGGAACAAAAGAGACAAGAGTTACTAACCAACTTCAAAAACAATGGCATAAAGGTTGTAAGAAAAACGCAGTATTCAGCCTTTACGCTGATACCCTTTAATTTTATATCCTTTTTTCTGTACAACTGTGATACCGACTGTACAATTATTTTGTTAGTCGTGGGGCGTGGATTGAAACAACATAATATCAGCCTTAAATGAAGATACTTGATTTGAAAGTTAATAAATGTAATAATTGACTGTATATATATAAGTATATAGCTACTGGAACATATCATGTAACTCGTAACGTTATCGTTTAGAATAGGAACTCTACACACGTATCCATACTTATTAGAGATTGTATTATATCTCAAAGCAATGTTTTTTTAGTGTTCGACTTTTGTCGTTTCTGCGTGGTCATTCGGTTGTTTCATCCACGCCACAACGGCCAATGACCTCCGACGAAGGATTTTCTATCCCAGATTTTATCCATTACATTTTTTTTCCTATCTTAATTCTTCAGAAAGGGCCAGTATTTCCCTTTTTAATGTTGAGTGCTAAACAAGGGAACTACTGGTACCATTTTGATAACGTCTTTGGCATGACGCGGTCCTTGACTGTGGATTGAACCCGGGACCTCCCACACTCAAAGCCAGCACTCTACCACTAGGCTATCGAGGAGGCGGTTCTCAAAGCTATAACCCGAATGATTTATTAGGTCGTGAGCTCACACTATTCGTGTCGGTCATTTCCCTGTCCAATTTACAAAGTAGACACAAATCAAGATAATCAGCAACAGACAAAAAACGATAGAACAATAAAGGAAGAAAGAAATATAATATTAATATCCTAGACACGAACCAGCTTCCTATACGAACATCGCCAGCCTCGTGACATAATAACTGCAGTGTGCCTTTGTGGATTGTCACATTCAGGGTGAAATGGTTTCCGGAAATGTCTCTGAGAATTTGTAGGTCAACTTCGCCTGTCTCGTTCCCAGGAATCATGACGGGGTCGGCACTGAGATGACCATTCTCAACATGAAGAATCTTGTTTTCACTTTTATCTGAAATAGAACAATCCATTGCCTTATTGTCAAACCCCGTATTGTGTGTTTCGCCGTTTTGAAAAAAAAGTTTCTGGAATTCTGAGGTTCTGGCATTGCGTTTTGTGAGGTATATACATCCTAGAACCATGTAAGTAGTATCAATATAAAGGCCTCAACAAGACAATTCCAATACCAAAATACAGATTATAGAAATAGAGCGACGATTGGTTTGTGATAAAGTGCTTTAATACTACTGTCAGTGTAAAAAAACATATTGTTTATGTAGTTTTAGTTTTTAAACATACTGAATCATTTTTAACTCATACAATCTATGGCTGGTGATTTGTTAGAACTATAACAATTGCGTTTACATTGGACACTTCTGACTTACAAAATACGTAACATGTCATCTCCCAGGTTGATGAGAACCGAACAGAACCAAACGGAACAGAACAGAACGGAACATGCACTTTTCGTTTACATTTTAACGTTGGAAGCGTTCAACCGAATTTTGCTTTTAAAGTGTTTAACTCTGAACCTGAAGAAGACTATCAGAGTGACACTAACTAGTTGTTGTTTGTAAAAGTTGTTTGTCTCGTAAAGTGAGGAAGGCTGCACGAGGTTCACTTACTACAATCTGAGTATCTGAACTGTAACTTTGCTGTGCCGGTTGATACCAAACAAACTCCTAGTAAAACAGCCAGCATCTTTGTTCGTAATTCAACTGACGAACCACACCACACAACGAATAATGAAACTATGAAACTAATCAATCAAAATATCGCTCACGTTAATAATAGGTCGACAAATTGGGTGACCCCTTTTATGTTAAAGATAAGGACAAAATGTATAAGATATAATTTTGCGTGAAAAGATTAGTTGTGAATCGGCATACATACAGTGGTGTGGTTAGTATATGGAACGATGAATGCTCGTGTGGAGTATACAGCCAATATCGAAAATGAAATGTATTGTTTTCAATGAAATATTATGCTTTGTTACACGCAAGCAATGCACACACACGGAACAAATTATGTGTCTCTTCTTTTGCCAATTGCTGAAACTGTAGAAACAATAATAGTCACAAAAAGATATGTTTAGAATGTTATGATTATTACAGTTATTATTAAGTATAAACCTGTCTACAAGGGTCAGCCACGGGGAATTGCAAAAGTAGCCTTCGTTGACAAGTGGCCTTTGTCCAGCGCGTCAAAAACTGCCTATCCGTTATCGGGACGAAATATAACTGGCCTTTGTGAACAGGTAACCACTACTCGCAGGTGTCCTTATGTTTGACTGTAGATGATTTTGTAAACTATGTGTTGTGTTTTATAGTATATGTATTCCGGTTATTTATGTAATACCTTGCAGTTGGTGTTGTTTCATTGTACTGTAGTTCTGTGTTTAGTATTTGTGTTTGGACGTGTGGCCTTACATATTCGCATATATTCTGGGGGAAAAACAACGTTAAACTGATTCTTTGTACGTTTAATGCGGGTTTGTTTCCAGCTGTTCCGGACTCGAAAACAACATCAGCAATACGTCAGCCTCCGATCGTCTCGAAAACTGGTAGATTTGTTAACTTCGATGATTTCTCTTTACTTAAAACCATGTTCACCGTCGTATTTGTCACAGTGGTTTGATCGTTAACTTTATTCTCCTGTGATGAAACAAGACACATTTACGGCTGACTCTATAACATTGAAAACGTACGCCCATCAATCTTCTTCTTTTTTAAATGAAAATAAAAAAGTAAAAAATATTCCTGAATTTTATCCCTAGCTCTTAAACGACCCAAGAGACAAACAATGTTGTAGATTGTGTCAGTTTTTCTCAAATCCTTCAGGACTTGACCTGTATTTTTTCTAATGTAGTGCTTTCGATTTAGGTCGATTATCTTTATTCCAAGAGAGCGTAAGCATTATTGAAAGAAGTTTAAGACTGACACGCAGTTATCTCCTCGTTGCATTGCATATTTGATACGCCCGTGTTCCTCTAGTGTACCTCTCTACGTGAAATAATACTCGACATTGGTTCATCGCATAAGTTGGCCATTGTCGCCATAATAGATCTTTTTGCCGCTTACGTATGTACACCGATTTTAAAACACGTTTGTAAATATATATGACCCAGAAGATCAAGCTTTGAATGGGGATCTAATTATTTAAGAACATATAGTATGGGTATGTGGCTATGTATGGTAAAATAACATGCTGCTACTGTCATGTCATTACTGAGCTGTAATAAGTTATTAACGTTTAATTATGTTCTGTTCTGCTATTATAAGAATGTGTGGGGGAAATAATGTAAATAAAGAACGTAATCTTTGTTTCTGTTACCAAACAAGTTTGAAAAGACATCGTCGATGCATGGTGATCGCCCTTTCTAACTGTTCGTAAACATATTGATCGCAAAGAGACAAAGTATATACTTATAGTCTCTAAGTGAGTCAATATGCAAGGATTTATCAATCTGGGGAGAATGATATCCACCGGGAGTAAAGAGTTAGTATATTAGTAAACTAGTCAATGTTTCCTAAAGCAGGAAACGTTATCCTTATTCCTTTGTACCGGTTGGTTCCAGGAACGTATTCGATCGTAATTTCACAATTAAACTAAAGTGAATTGAGGGCCTATATTAGTGAATATGGACTTGATGTTAAATAAGCCGCCTCGTTAAGTATCGTCAAAATCAAATATAAATTGTAATGTACAAAACTGTACATCCCTTGTTTTCGAGTCGTGTACACTATATGTTAAATCATGTGATGTTGAAATGCATGCATATGCTTGGGACAACGCCGGTAATACATTCCAGTTTTACTTCATATAAAAATCTATTTACAAAGAAAGACTAAAGTCAACCCCCAAAAAGCAGTCTCGTAGTGTCCAGTCTTCAGTGCAGACTACGTCTCCTTCGTTTTCCAATAAGGCATCCAAGACCGGAACAACCGTCACCAACAGATGCTTCAATATGGTAGCATGCAACCTGCTCTTCAGTCTCGTTGTCAACTATCGTAGCATCAATTTCGTAATCTCCCTGCAATTTCGAAAGTATTGTTAACGATGTTGTTTAAAGAGAAATAAACAAATTTGTCGTTGGTACACTAAAGACTGTAAAAACATTGTATAGAAAAGTGTTTCATAGATAAGATGTGTATGCTTATAAATGTAATTAAATCAATCACAAATCTTGAAAATGAGATGAAACGATCAACTTAACTCAAACAACCGTGCAGACATCATGTTCCAACCATAATATATATCCATACATGGTACAAATGTAAACATGAAACGTGTGAGTCCGATTCTGGGTTTATACATATTAATATCACGATAACAGAGAGAGAGAGAGAGAGAGAGAGAGAGAGAAAGAGTGAGAGAGAGAGAGAGAACGAGAGAGAGAGAGAGGGAGAGAGAGCGAGAGGGAGAAAGAGAGAAAGAGAGATAGATAGAGCGAGAGAGAGAGAGAGAGTGAAATAGGGAGAAAGAGGGGGGAGAGAGAGAGCGAAAGATGGAGAAAGAGATAGAGAGAGAAAGCGAAAGAAGGAGAAAGAGGGGGAGAGAGATAGAGAGAGGTGGATAGAGAGCGAGAGAGAGAGAGAGAGAGAGAGAGGGAGAGATAGAGAGAGAGAGGGGGAGAGAGAGAGAGAGAGAGAGAGAGAGAGAGAGAGAGAAAAAGAGAGAGAAAGAG
>ENA-OREC01001889-OREC01001889.1-marine-metagenome-genome-assembly--contig:-NODE-1889-length-11088-cov-15.227681_pt1 | contig 11088 bp, 3 predicted proteins | sample MGYA00248626_ERZ508543 | MGnify/ENA primary metagenome ERZ508543 (study PRJEB26211, sample SAMN05518279) | marine metagenome | isolation source: Puget Sound, Washington, USA | host: Bankia setacea... | reverse complement strand
ATAGAATAACATTGAAATGTCATATGTTTCACTGCTTTTGTTTGGGAAATAATTTAACACTCCATCATTTTATGAAAGATATCCACTTGATGACAAAATTAGAAATTCACACAAAAACACAGACTATGAACACAGTTTAAGCTTGGGTTATCTGTACTAAAGAGGGAATTAATACAGCATCGTATAACTTTGTAAACATGAACAAAACTAGTTATAAGACAAGCACCACGGATAGGAATTAGTGGGTGCTTGGTCTTTAATCCATTTCACATTACTATTGATGAACTTGTTTCTCTTGTTCATATGAACTGAATAGAATAGTGTTAAACTAAAAGAAACACCAAACAATGGGCAGTGTACACACAATCTAAGTATCTGTTTTTTAAAATGGAAATCAGTGCATTTCTTAACAACTTTAATCCGCACACATCAATAGTCCAAACACTCTATGATATACTAGCAACTGTACACTGATAAGTAGACATGATTGGATCGGTGAACTGTCAGATGATGCAAATTATTTTTGAAAGAAGGATGATGCGGATCTACTAGCTTTATTGTATCTGAGTCTACTTAAAGAAACACAGTATAATAGGAGAACTGACCAGGGCACCACCAACGCAGCATTAAATACCACATGTTCACTGGGACAGTCTGACCTCAAAGACAACTGTTTTAGGTGAATTTTAAATACATTTACATGTCCTTACAATTCAACTAAGATCACTTGTACTCTTTGCTTTTTTGGTACCGTTGTTTTTAGATTTGGTTGTTAATTAGATAAATATATTTCCTCATTTCCTCAAAGGTGGTTATACATACGATATGCATGGCGATGCTTACCGGAAGTACACCAATGACGGTCATTGCTCGTTTGCGCTTCGTCATCAATATGTTTCGTTTTTTACAACACAAGTTTTACAACATCAGTGTCACGTTGTATCAATGTATTTGTACCAGTCAGTAACTACCTAGTAACTATCAAACGTCATTTAACTATTGCATATATATTTGTACTGGTACATTGTATAGACAAACATAATTAGATAAAGTTACACTCATATTAGAAGTCATTGTACTGGATAACTCCACTATTACGACACAACTTTCTTGTACTTGATTAATCCACTAATCCAGCTGTTAATCGTTAATCAATCAAAGTAGGCGTTTCATTCACTCCAGAATTACTAGAATGGCGATAATCGAGACAAGCCCTACGCATCTAGGTTAACTTATAATACACATTTAATATCTTAAAGGTCCAATCGAGCTCATACAATTATTTAACCTAAACCTAAACATCTGAATAAATATATAAAATATAAATTATAGTACCATTTGTGAATAATTCCCGCTTAGAAAAAAAAACTATTTTATATGTATAAATACCAGTAGATATTGGGTGCGGACGTTTACAGATGTATAAGGTTCAATACTAGTGGGGTACTTTTTAATCGACAGTGGACAAGAAAGTTCAATTAAAAGTTACTCTCAGACAGACATATTGGTATGCATTGTTTGTGGATAAGCATTGGATATAACTTATTTTATTGAAAGCTACCTTTTAAGTTGTAATATGTTCTCAATTGACACGAACTGTTTTATCTTTTGTGTACCATGGTGTATCTTTAATACCACACCTTCTAGTTTATATAGTTCGTAGGTTAAGGCAAGACAAATAAACAGCTGGAAATCAGTAGCTGAATCAACCTTATTAGTAAATACTTTTTATTATAGTAATTAGTCCAGACGTATTAATAGCGACACTAATAATATTTCCCCTATCGTATACTTCCCTAATATTTATCTTAATTGTTATGACTTGTAAGGACAGTGACACAGTTTCTCTACTTTCCATTATAATGTCACATTTTTATATATATTTATTTGTCAGTTTTATTTCGTTCAGTTTGACCCATCTACTAATACTTAACGAACCGTTCTATCAAGCTAGTTATACAGTCATACACTTATACCTTTATTGACGAGGGAATTTTAAAGGCACACAGCAAAGATTGATTAAAACAATGCATATATTGGGTACAGTGTGGCATTAGCTTAGCGTCGCTCCATATAAGCTTTGTTTAGTCCGATTTTATTTAGTAGAAACACGTATTCTTGGTAAATAGTTTGGGATGTTGACCCTACAAACAATGACGATGCGTTTCTTTACGATTAATCGGCAACTCTTACCAAATACACATGTTTGATAACTTAAGGTACAATCCAGTTCGCCCTTACCCCTCCCCCCCCCCCCCCAACCCCATATCAACAACACACAACGAAAACAAACAAACAAACACAATACAATACAACACAAAACAAAACAACAACCCTAAAACAAAACAACAAAAAACACCGAATCAGTTAGAAATATAGTCAAGTGAAATTGTTAACAACCATAGTTATGTTAGCTGCATACCATTAGATAGAGGCTACAGAGCTATGGACATGGTACATATATATTAAACTGTGTCGAGCTTTATTTAATCAAAGGAAGGCAACAAAATACCCAAAACGTCAACCTTAATAACAGTGGCTAACCTATTTTTAACCCAATCGCCGTCTTTTTGGAAAAATTGAATTTCTATATCATAAAGACAGCCAATATACCGGTGTATGGGAATATTGCGGTGTATATAAAATATTGCGCTGTCTGTCTAAACATAGATTATACACTAATATACTTAGGATACATGTTCAGTAGTTCACAATTAAGACGTGAGGACAGTGAAAAGTGTACTCTATTACATAAACGAGGTTAAGTCTTGGTTTCTGACACTTATATTCAATAATATACTTGGAAAATGTATTTGCTCTTCTCTAGATAAATAACGATGTCTTCTTAATCATGATTAAGAAGAAAGAGTAAACAGCTAAAGATTGCACTGGAAAACGAACTGATTCACTCACATACTTTCTTGATGACAAGCCGGTTAGTACGTACAGCGATAAAAGGTACATTAGTATTGATGAAAACATTTCCCCTTAATCAGCTTGTTCTTGATGTCTGCCTGTGATCGAATTCCATTGATACATTGTCTGTAATCTGATATTTACTTTACTGGTCATTAGTACAAAAGGGTGGTTTAGTTAATGTTAGATGGTAAAGATGAATGTGAAGGGTTATACGCGTAATTTACCAGACAGGAACATATCAAAATAAGCAATATATTGTTTGAGTGACCTTATATAAAGTGTGTTATTATTAAACTAGTTATAGATTACGAGAAAACACTAAATACTTATATTCGATTATGCAGACACGTGTTGATGAACCTTTAATTATTGATATCTTCAGAGTACTTGATACGTATATGAACAACACACCACTGGTCTCCTCAGGCAGATACAGATGTTTCAAAAGTTTGTTTTATGTTAAATGACGACTAACAATGTATTAGAATCACATTTCTTTGCGTTCGTTTTAACGAGTTTTTTTATATTCCATTTGGACTGTTAGGCGCCCTTGAAACTAACAATATATGATTACCGTAGGAAAGCAGAGTTTTTGTATATATGGTGTTGTCAACAGTTTAACTGGCACCTTTACAAATATCAAAGCCAACATATACAGCAAGCATACGAGTTGTTGTACTCGTGTCTGACAAAGCAAGTGAAGCAATTATGAGCGATGATTTTAGCACTATCAGCATGTTTTATAACGTTCAACTTTTTTTAAAATAATCATCTGCCGTATAAGCTATGTTTAGAAGGGAGAAAAAGAGATAAAGACAAAATCAGAGCAAACTATATTGGTGTATCAAAAGAAAACAAAAAAACCCAGATCTAATTTTAATTTAGAACGTTAAAAAAACTATCAAGGTCAATCTTGTCTTGGGAAAAATACATACACAGACACGCTGCTGCTGTGTAGAGTAATTGCGAACTCATGTAAAATCATGGTTACGTTTTTTATTGCACAAAGACAAATAATTCTTGATAACGTTACAATATTAATCTACACTGATATTGGTAACGTCGTCATATCATTGCAATTTATGAGGACAAACGGTTTCAGATAACGAAAATACTTTGGAAAACCCCCGAGTGCGTGTAGTATAGAAACTCTAAAATAGCATCATGTGCAAACAACGAGAAAGTAGTGAAATACACACAAAAACACCTGCGAAAAGTCACCCGAGATTATCAAAACTGTTTGTGTTTTGTGTTACGGTTTTTTTAATATAAAAAAAGTATATTTTTACAGCTTTTTATCTTGGTGAAGAACGTAACAAAGGCTGTAAAGATGTTTCAATGTTTCTAAATTTAGTCTACTTTAGTTGCTTTGATTTACATACAGGTGTCAATTGAACTCACAAACTTACGTTTAACTATTTTTTTACAAAGACACCGCTATCCTGTAAATTAAATGTTTTTATCACGTTTATTTATGTCTAATATTACTGTACGCGCATTTACGCAGTACTCTTCATAGATTAAAAATAACAAATCTCTGTTAATTCATTTTTTTTCTTTATACATAACTCATTGGAGTTTTTAGTAAGTAAAAGTAATACCTCCTTATAGAATCAGTTGTTGTTGTTTTCTTTTGAATGAAGTGTATTCTTTTCGGTGCATACTCTGTTGCATTCCATGTTATCGTATTTTAGGAGTTATTTCTACGAATTTAGAGTAATAGATACTTCGAATTAATATACAGTCAAACCTATCTGTAAAGACCGCCCTTGGGAACAGCAAAATGTGGTCTTTGTTAACAAGTGGTCTCTGTTAACAGTTTAATATCACCGAAAATGGTTTGATGGGAGATATAATTGATGGTCTATGTAGACAGGTTTTGTTGGAGTGGTCTTTGTTTACAGGTGGTTTTTAACACAGGTTTAACTGTACCAGTAGGATAATTAACACAACTTGAATTAACACGAATGATGTCAAAATGAGAACCGCTAACCAAATAAGATTGTTGCTAGAGAAAAGCACATTGAGACGCCCCCTGAATAAATGTTAGTGACGTGTGCAGAACTGACGATTATATACAAAATATTAACGAACTCGTAAACTTAAAACTCTTCCGGTGAGTCGTCTGCAAATCTGTTTACTTATACAGATATATATTTTGCAATGAAGCTTTAAGGATGCAGATTTCGATTTAATTTATTTAACTTGTTGTGAATAAAACATACCGATATTGTCAACAGAAAAGACAAGAACAACAATGACAACTTGAATAATAGTTACAACCACGAAAGCAAATGGCACAGTAATCACAAAATAACAGCTACATCGACTACCTAACCATCAGCTATGACAACATAGTAAAAAAGGCAACTAACACTAACGTTCACAAAAATAAACACGTTTTACAATAGCTACAAGATAAACCGCAGCAACAGTGTCATTGTTAGCATTATCAGTCGTCTCCACAACCACCATGGAACAGATAGAACAGCAGTAATTTAAATGGTCTCTAAATTGTTTCAATGTGTAAAATGTTATTCGATTTATTTCCAGGTCTCGTTACAGAAACCAGTGCTGTTTACTGTCGCTACACCACTACCGATGGGAGATATGAATTCACTTACTGTATGGAGAAGTGCTGCTTAGGTTCAAATCTTTCTTACTCTACAGTCTGCTGCAGGTAAGTCTCATAATATTGTACCTCCAATCAGTACAAATAGTAACAATGAGCACGTCAGTAAGGTTAAGATTGTGTTCATATATATTCCATTTGATTTCTTCTTCTGTCTTTCCACTGCAGTATTTCTATTTTCCTTTATGTTCTATCTTGCTATTTTTCTATTTTTCTTTTTTTCTTTCCTAGTTCATTCTTCCAATCCCTTTTGTCTTCTTTTTCTTTGTTTCTCTCTATACGATTTTTGTATTTTTGTCTTCCCCTTCTTTCCTAATTGTTTACGTCGCATGAAAACGTGTTTCACTGTTTAAATGTTGTGTCGTGTTTAGAATGAGCTTATCCAATCGCTGTACAGCTTAAAAGGATCGTACGCTTCTCTTTAACGGTTATATTAAGTACGCTCATTTTGATTGGCATGATTTTTTCAGAACTACTTACAAAGAGGAAGTAAGGTATGTGACGTCATAGATAGAAACAGATTGCTTTTTATATATTGGTTTATGTTATTGCTTTAGTTACACGTTATGGTATGGTATATTGCACACGTTATTTCTTCAATGTATATGTACTGAAACTATACATTGGATGAGTCTTAGTTGGTTCAACAAGATTCATTCGATCAATTCCATATTTTCTGCACGGTTTAGATGGCAATATGTAAACTTACACCATAGTATGCATTGAGTTTATTATCGAGGGTAATTATGTACAATCAGGCAATAGCATGCTGGGAAATTGGTTGTATTTACTAGAACAAAAATGTTTAAGTATCATCTTGTATTTATTATGAACAATACGTATCACTGTATTGCATTGCACCTTTATATAAAGTAGCTAGTATTTCTCGTTTATACACACGTGGTGTCGAGAACTTACTATAGTATACAAAGATTGACCAGACACTCGTGAATTCATTTAACGGACTTGTGAAATAGATGGATTAGACAGTCATGTTATTACACAGAGCCACGTGTCCATTGTATACTCAAGTAACATCTATTTTGTAATACATTGGCCCATGTGATTTATTCCGTAGTTTCATGTCAATATTTGTATACACGGCGCATATAGTTGACACATTATATAAACAAGTTGATCTAGAACATGTTAGAACAGTGAATTTTCGCTAAAGAGGCCACTCGCAATTAGCACTGATCTCCAACTGATATTAGACTACATTAAATCAAACGTCATATTTGCTTTAATTCTTATTTTGAGGTAAGACGTGTAATATTTTAGAAGTCACTACAAATGAAACAACTACCTTGCAATAAACAATATATACTAAGATAGCGCTTAAAAACTATAATAACAAAGGACCAATATCATCAAACATCGTGTCTGTTAAATTGTTGGTCAATGTTATAATAGATTCCAAGCGCTATTCAAGTAGACACTGTTTAATTCAATGTATAGCTTTCATTTGTAGCAACTTTTACAATTTGAAAACTTCTTACCTCGAAATTAGAATCACAACCTTTAAGAATGCAATGTTAACAAAGATAAACTCACATTTTAGCAGAGCTTCACTGTAAATGCAGCTGGATAAAAGTGTTGTTGGCATGTATGTTAATAAGCAGTTTATTGTATACAAATAGACCATCGTCGGATACACCCAATATAGTGTATACAAACATTGACCAGATATTGTATGCAAACATTGACCAGATAGTGTATACAAACATTGACCAGATAGTGTATACAAACATTGACCAGATATTGTATACAAACATTGACCAGATAGTGTAAACACACATTGACCAGATAGTGTATACAAACATTGACCAGATATTGTATACAAACATTGACCAGATAGTGTATACAAACATTGACCAGTGAGTGTATACAAACATTGACCAGATAGTGTATACAAACATTGACCAAATAGTGTATATAAACATTGACCAGCTATTGTATACAAACACTGACCAGATATTATATACAAACATTGACCAGATAGTATATACGAACATTGACCAGATAGTGTATACAAACATTGACCAGATAGTATATACAAACATTGACCAGATAGTGTATACAAACATTGACCAGATAGTGTATACAAACATTGACCAGCTATTGTATACAAACATTGACCAGATATTGTATACAAACATTGACCGGATAGTGTATACAAACATTGACCAGATATTGTATACAAACATTGACCAGATAGTGTATACAAACATTGACCAGATAGTGTATACAAATATTGACCAGATAGTGTATACAAACATTGACCAGATATTGTATACAAACATTGACCAGATAGTGTATACAAACATTGACCTGATAGTGTATACAAACGTTGACCAGATAGTGTATATAAACATTGACCAGATCTTGTATACAGACATTGACCAGATAGTATATACAAACATTGACCAGATAGTGTATACAAACATTGACCAGATATTGTATACAAACATTGACCATATCTTGTATACAAACATTGACCAGATAGTGCATACAAACATTGACCAGATAGTGTATACAAACATTGACCAGATAGTGTATACAAACATTGACCAGATAGTGTATACAAACATTGACCAGACAGTGTATATAAACATTGACCAGCTATTGTATACAAACACTGACCAGATATTGTATACAAACATTGACCAGATAGTGTATACAAACATTGACCAGATAGTGTATATATACTTTGACCAGATCTTGTATACAGACATTGACCAGATAGTATATACAAACATTGACAAGATAGTGTATACAAACATTGACCAAATAGTGTATACAAACATTGACCAGATAGTGCATACAAACATTGACCAGATAGTGTATACAAACATTGACCAGATAGTGTATACAAACATTGACCAGATATTGTATGCAAACATTGACCAGATATTGTATACAAACATTGATCAGATAGTGCATACAAACATTGACCAGATAGTGTATACAAACATTGACCAGATAGTGTATACAAACATTGACCAGCTATTGTATACAAATATTGACCAGATAGTGTATACAAACATTGACCAGATATTGTATACAAACATTGACCAGATATTGTATACAAACATTGACCAGATATTGTATACAAACATTGACCAGATATTGTATACAAACATTGACCAGATAGTGCATACAAACATTGACCAGATAGTGTTTACAAACATTGACCAGATATTGTATACAAACATTGACCAGCTATTGTATACAAACATTGACCAGATATTGTATACACACATTGACCAGATAGTGTATACAAACATTGACCAGATATTGTATACAAACATTGACCAGATATTGTATACAAACATTGACCAGATAGTGTATACAAACAATACAAAAGCCAATTAACGACAGTATCACATTGATGTAAAAATAGTCTGTGTGATCAGGTTTGTAACCAATTACAATGTATTTTAGTTATCGTAATTTGTGTGTTAAGCCATATAGCGTAAACATACGTTGAATTTCATTCATTAAAACAGTAGTTTTCGGACATGAAAAGATGTTCATAATTTTCATAAAGTTTGCAATTTGGAGAGTATATCATTCTCCACGTATATCGTACTTGTGATTATTTTATTTATTAACCTGTATCGAAACTGTTTAACTGTGTTATCTGGTTATAAATTTACATATCTATAGATTTCATTCCATCGTATGGTATCATTGAACAAACTGTTCCAATAGTTGTGAGGGTTTTGTTGTTTTTCTCTTGAGCATGTAGCTATACATATCGTTATTGCAAGTAGCATGAAGTAATGTAGTGTCGATATTAACCATTTATTAAGTTTTGACTCTGGTTTTTATGGATATTTCACCTTTTAAGATTGTTTTCCAGAGTTTGGGTAAACATTTCAGCATCGTGTTAAGTTCAGCTATCCGGTTATATTTGTTTTTGAGTTTGTGCAAGATTATTTTTTCAGAAATATTTCCTTCGTTATCGATGACATTATTTACATAAATAATGATAGAATTAATCCAATTGATGAAGAAGAAACATTTTCCTCTGTGTTTTATAAAGCTGTTTCCCCAACAGTGTCTTTTTTCGATTAAGACTGAAATCGACTGCTTTTGTTTGCTTTTATCTTCAACTTGAATCCATATGTTTAACAGGTTTTTTATTTAAATTCTGGTAATTTTGACGTATCTAGTCTTTTTGAGCTGTCAATAGTTGTGTAGAATATTAAAAGATTGTTCCCAAACTGTTCATAAAACCTCTTAGGTATAAGTTTCCAGTTTGCTTCGGAAGTATCTAGAAGATGTTTTATCCATTTCGTTTTTAAAGATATTATAACTGTGTCAACTTCAGTGATTCCAATTCCCCCTTTATCGAGTGTATTAATCAAAGTTGATCTTTTTATTGTTTCCCATTTTCCGTCCCAAAGGATGTTAATTTTTTTTTTTTTAATGACGTCAATGGTGCTTTTTGGTACACGTAAAGAATGGAAAAGGTAGGCATTTATTTTAATTGAAAGGGACTTACTGAGTTGTGTCTGCCATACATTGTTAACTTTCTTTTCTTCCAATTGAAGATGATATCTTTGCATAGGTCTATTTTCATTTTCCAGTGTAATTCGTTGCATAGCTCAATTTTACAGGGAAAGTTACGTCTTAATCTTCATTCGAAATCTATTTAGGTCTTAATCTTATAAACTATGATAGATGTTTACAAGTGTATTCCCCAAATATCGTTCAAATCTCACTAAGATCATATTTCTATATGATAAAGTCTAGGTTCAAGGATACAATCAAATATAGGTCCATATAAAATATATGCCACAGTAAGATATCACGATCAATTCTAGTTTATGAATGTTTCAAATGAATAATATTTCTTTTGATGGAATCCAAAAATCTTTACATAAATACATATATTATATAATTTCTAAAGCAGAAGGCAAAACCTGGGACCCCGTAAAATAGATTTTAAATGGGTTGTTAAGGCCATGTAATGAAACATGTCGTAATGTGAATGACTTGTCATAATATACAGTTAATGAATCACTTATAACATGGGGTGTGGGGTTGGGGGGTTGAACTGTGATATAATGGCAATGTGTCTGCTGTGATACTGATCTAATTTCATGTTTAACAAATATACGATGTAATACCCATTCATTGTGAAGTTGCTGCAAAAGAGTGTAAGGTCCATTCAATGATTAAGTCAGATGGAACTGTTTGGCGTGAGGGAATGGCATGATATTTGGAACGTGTATATCAGCAGCAAATACGACGGCGACCTTGTCCTATATTATTACCGTGTGTGGTCAGAATTATAGACCTTGACTGAAAAAAATCCACATTATGTACTTTTTTTTGTATTTGTAGCTCGAAGTTTAGAACCAAATACGTGACTACTTTGAGTGCGCAATTCGATCTATGTAGATATACGAGTATTTAAACAAAGAAGCTTATACTGTGTTTCCTCTGCTCAGAACCAAATACGTGACTACTTTGAGTGCGCAATTCGATCTATGTAGATATACGAGTATTTAAACAAAGAAGCTTAT
>ENA-OREC01001888-OREC01001888.1-marine-metagenome-genome-assembly--contig:-NODE-1888-length-11090-cov-12.133569_pt1 | contig 11090 bp, 9 predicted proteins | sample MGYA00248626_ERZ508543 | MGnify/ENA primary metagenome ERZ508543 (study PRJEB26211, sample SAMN05518279) | marine metagenome | isolation source: Puget Sound, Washington, USA | host: Bankia setacea... | reverse complement strand
ATGTGTAAGTTAGTGAGAGTGAGTGTGTACATGTGTAAGTTAGTGAGAGTGAGTGTGTGCATGTGTAAGTTAGTGAGGGTGAGTGTGTACATGTGTAAGTTAGTGAGAGTGAGTATGTACTTGTGTAAGTTAGTGAGAGTGAGTGTGTGCGTGTGTAAGTTAGTGAGAGTTAGTGTGTACATGTGTAAGTTAGTGAGGGTGAGTGTGTACATGTGTGAGTTAGTGAGAGTGAGTGTGTGCGTGTGTAAGTTAGTAAGTGTGGGTGTGTGCATGTGTAAGTTAGTGAGAGTGAGTATGTACATGTGTTAGTTAGTAAGTGTGAGGGTGTGCGTGTGTAAGTTAGTAAGAGTGAGTGTGTGCTAGGGTAAGTTAGTGAGAGTGAGTGTGTGTATGTGTAAGTTAGTGAGAGTGAGTGTGTACATGTGTAAGATAGTGAGAGTGAGTGTGTGCGTGTGTCAGTTAGTGAGAGTGAGTGTGTGCTTGTATAAGTTAGTGAGAGTGAGTGTGTGCGTGTGTAAGATAGTGAGAGTGAGTGTGTGCGTGTGTAAGTTAGTAAGTGTGAGGGTTTGCGTGTGTAAGTTAGTAAGAGTGAATGTGTGCATGTGTAAGTTAGTGAGAGTGAGTGTGTACATGTGTAAGTTAGTGAGAGTGAGTGTGTGCGTGTGAACGTTTATGTGTGATAATATATGTATATGTGTATTAATGTTACATGTGTAAAATATGCTGTAAATAAGATACATCTGATAAATCTTAACATTTTACCTTCTAAAAATAAAGTATGTTATGTTATGTTACAAATCATGTTACGATAGCAATCTACACTATACACACACATTACGCGAAACAATACGTCAATGCACCGGTCCATGTAAGTTCTGCTTTAAAACATCTTAATTTGCTTGATTGTTTTATCTTAAACAACAAAGTATTTAAAATGCAAATGGTGAAAACAATATAGACAATACCAAAGACTCGTCAGAGACTGGTCCATAACTTACCATAGAAAGGCAGCGAGGACACCTCTTTACCATATAACCGTATTGACATTTTATTGTTGTGGAGGGTAACTGTTGCGTCTACCCAAGTGTCAGCCTGGAATAGAAAGAGTGTCAAAGTTACGAGATAAGTCTACTGCCAACTTGAATTATAAGAATAATAATTATAAGAAAGGGGTAAATAGTTTTGATCAACATGATACGCTTTTATATATAAGTTTTAGAAATGTTTAAGAAAGTTTGGAGTTTTTTCCGAAATAGTTTAGAGAATGCAGAGCTGTTTTAAAGAGCATATTCTAGATTTATATTTTAGAAACTTTATTGATAATTTAGAGCTTTTTTTTATATTTTAGAAAGTTTTAAAAATAATTTGAAGAGTTTAAAAAACATTTGCTATAATATGGGTACCTTTCCCGACAAGGGTGCTGTGAGATTCTGTTTTACATTATCTGTATTCCTAAGAGTAAACACAATCTTGTCTTTAGTGGCCGACACTACGAGCGATGGGTCCATGTTGCAGTCCCCATTGTATAGCAGACTTTGTAATCCTCCAGACGCCTTCAATCCATCCAACTTAAACTTCACGTTCATCTCCAACTCGTCACCTATGTAAGCGTTTGAGAACCGGGGTATCAGGATCGCTCCGTCACCATGGAAACAGGCCATGTTGGCAAGCAGCGTTACGTTCTCACTTTCTAAATGGACGGCATTGCCCGATTTGTCGGAAATTCCTGACGTTGTGAAGTCTATATCCACCTCTTTTGAGCAAACTGAAAATGTATGACATAGTGTTGTAATATGTCATCTCTAACTTACATTAAACAAATACAAGCAATGGGTCACTGTTCCTGAGATGTCCTTGTTTAAGTTGCAATGATGCACGGATGGACAGTGGTAATATGTTATTTCCTTCCCTTTTTGACAATCGTTACGAAAAAAGACGGCAACAGGAAAATAAAGAAATCGGGATTCATTGAAATTATGACTTCAGCCATGGCACATTTTACGTTATCCCATAAGCTAGATTACCAAGGGTCACATCAAATTTGACAAATATACAAAACAAACTTATCAAATCAGAAACACGGAAAAACAGGCCTTTCGAGTGAAGTCTATGCACTACGTTAATCTTGTTTGTGAAAGTTAATTGGTCTCGCCTACGGAATAACGATGAATATAGTACAATATACGTAACATAGAGGAAGTAACGTGTGATAAAACATAGAAGCACTAATAAAGATGCTGCAGTAATAACAGTTTAAACACTGATGAAGCAACTTTGGTGACAGAGTGTCATATAAACATCTCATCCCTGGCATAGACTTGTCACTTCAACTGGCGGAATAGAACTATGGCTTACTATTGCATTGTTGTATCTTCAACTTGCTACAAACACCTACCTACATATAATAAAATACCCAGGTTTGATGTGTACGAACTTGTAGCCCGACCCTTGTGTCATATATTATGTTTAATTTTATATTTCAATGTAAAGTGTATTTTGACAATAAAATGTGTGATATAATATTGGCTCAGACATATTGGTTGTCTTAGCTACCTTCAAGGACACTCACATCATATAGATATTAACTGTTGTCATTTGGTATTGCTACATATGTACAGGCATGTTTTGTTTAAGCATGTCATAAGTAAAACTACAAAGGGGATGAACTCCAAGTGAAATTTAGATTGTTGATATTAAGTATTAAGTTGGGGATCATCAAATATTTGGCAAAATTCTATTTTTACTGAAAATCATAAATCTCGAATTCCACACACAATCCTTCAAAAGGTTGTACTTTATTTCGTACATTTTTGCCGTAAAGTCATCAATGTCGGTGGATAATTGCACAATGGAGTCCTGAAAACAACCTGCTTTTGTTGAATCATGACATGAATTCTGACAGTATTTGAAATAAAAAGTTTGCGTTTACACTCCCTATGAGCTGATGCTGGTATAAACTTTAATCACCAGAAATATGAACTAAGTTTATAATTACCCTGTATAAAATGTGCACGTAGAAAAGTATGGTTTTTAAGTTAACTATGTTGAACTAAGAAACATGGTGTTTAATACAAGCATATATCTATTTCTAATGAAGCAAGTTTGGCAAAATTCCGAATTCACAAAATCAAGCCAAATTTAGAAATTAACCAACTTAGATGGTATACGGACATCCCGAACTTATAAAACACATCTGATTTTAATAAAACTCAATGCTATCAACGATACAAAGATTCGTTAGTAAACAAATCAAAACAAGAAGACAAGTATTCAAACCACTTATCATTGCGTGAGGGTTTGAATGTTTGTTGCCGTCAGGACGAATTCTCACAGTAGACTATATGTATACGGTCTGTACCATGATACCGACTCTTTATGGTATACATACCTTTTCTCAGGTGTTTTCTAGACGCGTCGAACTGGCAATTACACGTGGTTTCGTTGAAGACCGTTCCACTCGCACAATGCATGTCTACTAAACCATGTCCTAGTAAGTGTTGCCTGAACATGCCTGGCTTTCCTGGAACTGGTTGTTTGTTACACACTGAAATAAAACAGGTACGGTTAGTGTTAAAGTGGCTCAAAGTAAACTACTTGGCAACACCGAAAGGAAACAAGTGTGTGTTTTCCCAGCACCCAATATACCCTTGAGTAAATCCGTGCGTCCGTTTTAGATTATTAACTAAATGAGATGAGACACACTACCGTATACAATGTAGGTGTATCTAAACTGTTTATCTAAAACCAACATGCTTTCTTATTATTTGATAGTATGTTAAGCCATAATAAAAGGAGCGAGTAGCCCATAATGTGCACATTAAAACATACGTACGTGTAGACAGAAATATCGCGATGAATATTTCAGCAGTAGTTTAAACTGAATAAATGCAATACACCGTTTAAATAACAAGAACATGTTCTAAATATAAAGAAACATATCATATAAACACTCAATGCATTAATCGTGCATGTTCAATTTAAACAACCACAACGTTTAGTTCAAATTAACGACCTAATATGACATTTATTAAGTACTAACACTACACTATGTTCAAGGGTTGATGCAGCTGAAAGTTATTCTAGATCTATGTTAAGCCACTATTAGCATACTTTTAGTTATTACAATGCCCGTATCTAGCCACATATAGCAACATTCCTATTAAAAGTTAACCTGTCGTACGTGTTTAATATTGTCTCTCTCTAGCGCAGATAGTTCAGGGAGTTAGTTGTAGCAGCTATTAAACAAACCAGTGCTATCGGTTTGACTCACTTTTAACACCTTCGCTGCGCCGTTACAGCGGTAATGTAACGCTGTACAAGGTAACGTAACGCTGTACAAGGTAACGTAACGCTGTTAAAGGTAACGTAACGACGTGCCTCATTGCTAACTCTTAGCCGTAACCACAATATTCCACATATGTCAAATTAATGCTTAAACAGTGGCTTTCACGAGGATTCCACGCGATCTTCTTCCTGCTTAGTGGATGTAACTTTTTTATTCAATATTACAAGGCGACAAGTTCACGTTTTTACGAACCATGTCTTACCAGTTACATTTCCGATCGTTCGTTAACAGCTTTCGATACCGTTTTAGACCAGTTTTAGTGTTCAACAAGAACGTGTTTTTTTTGGGAAAATTTAGCCTCAAAATACAATATGGTAACACGCCCACTAATATAGACGCATACATGTCATTTTGAAACAATAAAAAAATCAAAAAAAGCCCGGACAGACGGCATTGTTAATGCACGCGACTACACGTGTCAGTAGTGCCGGTAGTGTGTTTTGGTGTAAACTGTTACTTTCCGCTGACACACTAACATGTAACATTTGGTCATTTTATGCTTAACCATTTCCTGAACCACCACAAATTACGTTACAGTGAGTACTTAAAAAAATAGAAGCATCACAAAGATAGAGTGTTAGATTTTTGACAGTAAGTATTCAGTGTCAAGCCAAAATTCTCGAACATGCAGATACAGGGATTTATACAGTTGCTATAAATATTTTCCAACGTCTTATCGCACTTATAAAGAGATGAACTTTTAGCGCTACAGCAATGTGGGGATTTTGTATGTGGAATGAATTTACCACCAAAACAAAATCGAACGAGTAAAACTACTTGCAATTTAAGGCATGTGCCAATCTGCGTAACGACTATTTATTTGTTTCTTATACATTCAAAGAATAACTACAAACATATGATAGACACACAGAAACTTACTGACCCTATTAAGAGTCAACATGTCTTACATAAAGCTTTAAGTTGGAACTATTTCTACTTAGAAGTATCATTCATAGCTAACAATTCTTCTTGACATTCATGTTGCCAGCGGTACCGTTTAACTAAAGCACTTATGCTAAAATAAATTAAACACATATTTTAAGTTTGAATTCAATCTAAATATGAATACTGTCTATCCTTTTTTTGCATGACCAGCTGTGTTGCGTAACTAGTTTAGCAAAAAGTTACGAAGATAAAACTGGTTATATTCACTTACCTTCTTCGACTTCACCATCCCAACACGTGTCGTTACATTTCTGCAGCCAGGAACATCCGACCCCCTGTATATAGCTCTTCCCCCGAGGACAACATCGACCCAGTGATACGCCTTTGTTACATTCCCAGTAGGCCCGACAGTTACCCTCATACGAATAGGCGTAAACATCACTTTTACCCTCACATAGATCTGAAATAGACAAAGCACTTGTCATAAACTAAAGAACACTGATTCAACATGTAAAGAGCAACACTCAATGTTTAGGAATCTTAAATCTAGACAGGTAAAGAACAATGTAATACTGGTAAATCATATCGGTGGGAGAGTTAAATAGTTATTAATAGATATTTTGAATGAAGAATAAATAAACAAATACACAGATAGAACCCTTTAGCTTTCATTACACCATATCGAATTATAATACAGAAGCCACAAGAAGGAGAAAATGAACAAAGCAATGTTACAGTTATTTGATGTTTTGTTGTGGTTGCTTCTAAATGTAATTCAAGAATGTGTAATAGCTGGGAATGTATTGGGCAGAATTTCGTAAAAAAATGAAAAAAACGGTGAGTTTGCATTTTGTTCAAACAGTGGATGCGTATACGTTTATTTCAGTGACTTTAAACAGGTGTATCTATTTCAGGTAATCAATCATCTGTCTGACTCCTCAGCTATGTTTCATGACACATTGATGAATGGAGGGGAGATTATTGGGAAATTAATTAAATCCTATACTAAACGTCTGAAGTTGGACTGATTGTGGATGTTTTTGGTCGTTGTTTTATTGAATTAATCACCAATTAATAAAACGTGTACTCATGTCGAACCAATTAAATAAAATGCATATATAATTGGATTGAAAGGCAGATGACTGTATTTGTTTGAATCGTGTAAAACACCAGCATATAAACAATTAAGACAATATGATGTAGAGTCGACACTGAGGTTAGCGTTATATAGGACTGTAATAAGGTTAATCCAAACCAAACGGAAGAGAGAGATATTGTATTTATTAGATACTGTTCCAATGTAAACGGTGACATGGCGTCTGATTTGATATTCTTGACATTATCAAGGTTTACATTTTACACTTGTAACCCAGAAAATACGGGAACACAAGTTTATTAATTGTCTCTATATGTTTGGATAAAGTTCATAAACTGTCCTTAATAGTTAACATAAAGTAATTAAAACTGTTCTAAGCTGTATCCCTTGTATAACTTGACCTTGTATAACTTGACCTTATGAGTGTGAATACATCGACATAACAGAGGATGACAGGGTAACAAACTTACCGACACTGCAGCTCACATCTATCGAGGATCTGCACGTAAGGAGTGACTGATCCCAATATTTGCCTATACCACAGCTGCGTATCTCGGCCCTGATGTCATCACGGATACCCGTCGAGTAACACGTGATGTACTTGTTGCAATCCTTGGCATCTCTCACATACCCAATACCTCTCTCAAACTCACATCCGGCGCAGATTTCTTAATAAGAATATACATATAAAATTTAAAAAATGCACATTTTATTTAATATATTTAATATGGAATGTCCGATAAAAAACCTATTATTTACTGTAAAGTGTTTAACATCTCATGAAATAATGCATATTGTAAAATACGTGTATACTGCACCAGCCTGTTCTTTAGTCCATTACGATAACGATGGCTTATGTTGATTGGCACAAATATATCCTGGACTTTTAACATAGTTCGAGTTATTAAAACACGTCTTAAAACACATCGCCATTATCATAAAGCACAGCCCCAACAATAAACAATCAGTTAAATATAACGGTAACGTATTTATGTTATAGCTTGAAATGTAATGTATTCAATGGAAAACTTACTTTGGACGTAGCTCAGATTTATTGGCTTGTGAATCGATGTGGTAACAATTTTTCTGGGTGTCTTCCTTGTGGTGTGATCTGGTGGCGTTCTCGTTGGCGGAGGTCTCCAAGTTGAGAAAGAGTGTAAAGATGGGATTCTCTTACTCACTATAACCTTCATTGGAGTATACGGCGTTTCAAGAGTGGTTTTCCCTGTTGGTTTTGGTGGCGCTTGTGTCGTCTGTGATGTTTTTGTTGTCATTTTTGTAGTTCGTTTTAATGGCGTTCTTGTTGTAGGTACTATTTTTAATGTCATTTTTGTGGTTGGTCTGGATGGGGTTCGTGTCGTAGGTACTATTTTGATCGTCATTTTCGTGGTTGGCATGGGTGGTGTTTTTGTCGTAGGTACTATTTTGATCGTCATTTTCGTGGTTGGTTTAGATGGTGCTAATGTCGTGTTTAAATTTTGCGTCGTCATTTTTGTAGTTGGTTTTGTGTTATGTTTGAATATATCCAGTAAACTTGCGCTCGGTACATTAAAATGTTTACCCAACGCAGTCACTATATCCGGTGTGCCTTTTGTTGGAGGCGGTTTAGTGATCAATTTATCAACCACTTTAACTGTTTGAGAGGTCGTGTATGCTGCAAGATTATTCTTGTTTGCTGGGTTTATAAGTAAGTCATGGAACGTTGAAACTGCGTGCCCAATCAAAGGATGTTTAAGAACTTCGTTAGATCCTGAAGTTGGTGGACCGCTGAAGTTCTCACTTGACGCTGAGCTAGACGAGTTTGGAGTTGGTGGATTGAGCATGGCACTAGGTACTGGTTTTGGTTGACTTGAGCCTATGAGTGTCGAGACAGTTGGTTTAAGTGTATATGCAGTGGGACCTCTAAGGATAGTCGTGCCCGGAATCCGCGGTAGTAGTCCTGGATACCGGTATGGTGGTGCTACAACTGGCTGGTTTGAAGGCCAAACGTTGATAGCATTTGCAGGCTGTGCACGAACCCCATATGAAGGACTATGGAAACCAGTATATGTATTAGCTGTTAACGTTGGTATTTGAAGTGGTACATTTGCACGTCGCACACTCGTTGCAGGGACTAGTGTTGGGGGGACGGATGTGGGAACTGGCGAGTATGGTCGAATAGAGGTTGAAAACGACGACGGTCCTGTATTACTATATAAACCGGATCCAGGTATTAACGTTATTGAAGAAGACTTAAAGTTTCTGTTCATAGCTGGGGGTATGGCTGGTCCTGTGACAACTGCTGGTCCTGTGATTATTCCTGGGCCTGGGATTATTCCTGGGCCTGGGATTATTCCCGGTAGTGGGCCTTTTCCACTGCTAGTAATTAAGCTGGATAGAGTCGCCAAAGATCGGTCGAGGAATGAATTTGAACCAGGTGCAGGTAGTCCCCCTGAATTTTGGGCCTTGGCAAGAAAATCTCTGAATAGGTTGTACAGTGGTTTGTGTATTTGACGCAGAGAAGCAGCCGCTGTGATATTGCCGTTGAATATTGGCCTTCCAATCATTTGTGCTGGAGCTGACGTGGACTTGGACACTGTTGGGATAATGGTCTTCTGCACTGTATTCATCGGTGTTGCAACAAATTCTGACATTGTCGGCGTGTTACCAACATTACCTGTGAAATGAAACAATATCATACATTTATTTTTGAAAATCATGTTGTGCCTTGTAGAAGGTATACACTAATCACACAACACTACTAGTTCACCAACGTTTGTTGCTTATGGTTAGCCTTTATAACTATACGAGTCTGACGGGCAATTAATTACCGATACCAGCGATAACAACATATCAAACCAAGATATACATACGACATGTGACCTGGTGTTTAAAGAAATACAATAAAATATCAGGAATTAAAAATGAGACAATAGAGTAACCAAGGTGTACGCAAAGCACACACACACTAAATATACGAGAAACATGCACTGTAATCGAGCTACTTGTAATTGAGTGGTGTGTGAAAGGCATGTTTGATTAACTAGCACATAGAGGTCAACACATCAAACGAAACAATTCACATGTGGCAATGTTGCTTAACGACCTTCTACGTGAAGCAATGTTAACTTGTCAAATCCCACGTTAGAACTTGCTTGGGAAGTTTAGACACGTACGAATGTGTGGATTAGCTATGTCATGAATATGTATGGATCGTTTTTCTTGTCTTTTGTTCTCTTTTAAATTGTTTTGCTAATAATGTTATACATGTATGATTGCTAAGATATAAGTGCAGCTAGATGATTCGCATGTATGTCAAACTTCACAATAAAACGTTAACCATGTTTCATGGTTAATCACTTTCTCGCGGGTTAGATTATCTGTACTAGAGTATATTTATGAATGTTTTAAGTTGCAGAATTATACATTCCTTAGTATGTCCTAACTTGTTTCTGATGTTGAGGTACAAGCGATGGAGTATCCTGCTTCATTAAACTGTTATAACTCTTAATGAAATGTGTAACTGTTCAAACCCAAGTGAAACAAACTAAGAACCTGTCCACGTCACTTCCACACCGGTTGACATATCAGTAATTCCTTTCCCTGACAGACTTCCGTATTTCTAATTTGTGTGGAGGTGCGAATGGGTTATATTTGCTTCTTTATTTCAAAGCAATACATCCTGTATCGCCTTCGACCTCGCACTACACTTGTCGCAAAGCCATGTTCACCTCAATGTCTAGCTAACGATGATAAATGACTTTTTTCTCATTTGAATAAATATCATGATACATGTGACTTTTTCTCCTTTTAATTGATATCATACAAAGCAATGTGACCTATGTCAATGTCCTTAGTAGTTAGTTGCTACTCTATGTTCAACATGCAATCGGAGAGAGTTTGAACGTAATTAGCAAACCGTAGTTGAATTTGTGTACGATACTAGTTGTTGTTACTGAAACAAAATATGGAACATATAGAATTAAACGTTATATGCTAGAACATTGCTATAAAATGGTATTGGTGACTAAAGATAGAATACTATTGGGTTACTTCAACATTCGTGTGGCTTCATAAAGAAATGTTCCCGGGCTTGATACAGTCTTACATATGTGTATTATTGATGCCTAGATAGTGGTGCAATGATATTACCTATACTTGTATCGTATTGTTGGTGTACATTGTTGGATATAACCATTTAAAACTTCGCGTGTAATTAGTATGCATAAAACTAGAAACACTACATACGTATACTAAAAAGGTTTACAACTGTGTATCAATATTAAAAAGGTTTACAACTGTGTATTGATATTAAAAAGGTTTATAACTGTGTATTGATATGAAAAAGGTTTATAACTGTGTATTGATATGAAAAAGGTTTACAACTGTGTATCAATATTAAAAGGTTTATAACTGTGTATTGATATTAAAAGTTTTATAACTGTGTATTGATATGAAAAAGGTTAACAACTGTGTACTGATATGAAAAAGGTTAACAACTGTGTATCAATATTAAAAAGGTTTACAACTGTGTACTGATATTAAAAGGTTTATAACTGTGTATTGATATGAACAAGGTTAACAACTGTGTATTGATATTAAAAAGGTTTATAACTGTGTATTGATATAAAAAAGGTTTATAACTGTGTATTGATATGAACAAGGTTAACAACTGTGTATTGATATTAAAAGGTTTATAACTGTGTAATGATATGAAAAAGGTTAACAACTGTGTATTGATATGAAAAAGGTTAACAACTGTGTATCAATATTAAAAAGGTTTAC
>ENA-OREC01001887-OREC01001887.1-marine-metagenome-genome-assembly--contig:-NODE-1887-length-11091-cov-12.039495_pt1 | contig 11091 bp, 4 predicted proteins | sample MGYA00248626_ERZ508543 | MGnify/ENA primary metagenome ERZ508543 (study PRJEB26211, sample SAMN05518279) | marine metagenome | isolation source: Puget Sound, Washington, USA | host: Bankia setacea... | reverse complement strand
TTCACGTTAAGAAGTTAATGAGCACAAGGTTAATGAGCAGCTCGCACGTAGAATGCATATAGTTTAATTATTGTTTTATATATAATCTACAACACTATTTAAATATGATTTAGATTTGTAGATTTGTGAGACAACAGTGTCCGATATTGAATACAGTTTCGGAAAGAAAACATACATATAAGAAAAAACATGTTCTGGTACAAGTTTGTGGGTGGAAAAAATAGAACCTGGTTAAATACAATGAGTCTTTGTTTTCAACTTTTTGTTTAAATCACCCACGTTTCTGCAATTTTAAGCGTCCATTTAGTACTAGTTCACCGAGACAGCACCGTTTGTCCAGTACAAAGGCTGATCGTTTCAGGCGGGATTTAATTGTGTAACTAATTCCAGCATTTCAAGTGAAATAAATTGATTGTTCAACTTTAAACTATTTGAAATCTATATGTTCGCCCATATTGCGTTAACTGGACTACTACTCAAACAGGCTATCATGCAGTAAGACAAACGTGCCCTGGAATGCTTGGGGTTGTTTCAGGTTAATTGACGTTTCTTTGACCACTTAGAACTGTGAAGGCCTTCTCCGTGTACTTGCATGTGCTTTATCAGAAACTTGCCAATCACCATGTTTATCAAATCGGTGAGCTTGATGGAAATGTACATTGTTAAGATAAGTAAAAAATGCCAGATATACAAACTAAGCCACAAGAGCAACACTCTAAGGCCAGTTATACACATAGGATACCAATAATTGTGTCTTATACAGATGAGTGTTTCCTAGAATTTGACAGCTTTGTTAATAGAAATTGTCTTTATTCTCTCAATACATTCGACATTGTATAGTAGTACTTATTTCCAAGTTGAATTGTTTATCTTCTCATTTACTATAACCCCCATTTAAGAAAACTGATATTGTCTCGAAAAAAAGAAAACTACATGTATGGTATTTTAATGCAATAACGTATTGAGAAGTCAACTTTGAAAGCGAGCAATTGGCGATAAAATACAAATGGAAAACTATGATCGGAGGTTTCCTTTTGATAATATATTGCTCTTTCTTGCATGTCATTGTCAAGTTTCCTGATGACTGAAAACCAAGACCCCACACGTGTAGCATTGTTTTGATCTGGAGATAAATTAGTTTGCGTTAAATTGATACAGGATGTTATGTGTCCTTATTCCAACCCGAATTATGTAAGATGGACATTGTGTTGTGTATCACTCGACGGTGAGCCCATGTAAGTCCTAACAGTCCCATATAATATTATGCAAACACAATACTTCATAGTTCCTATATAAGTCAACGAAATAGTTTCTTTAGGATATTTCAACATCGGTCTTGACTGTTTCTTGTGGTATTTTAGCTATAAAGGATGACAAAGGCAAAGGTGGTAATTAATAGGCCAATACCAGCTCATTGCGATAGCATTTGCCTTTTTGCACTTTGATGTGTAGAGAGTGAAGTACCTTAACACGAAACCCCATGTCAATACGGCTATAACTGATTCAATTACCTCCAAGTGGCCACTCTTGAAGATGATTTATCTGTAGAAAGAGATTGTAATATTCTTGCTAGTTATGACTAAATTTGTTATAACGTACGATTGCAAACATATGTGGTTTGTGTGCGTTTGTAGAACTACAAAAGAACAATAAGTGTATGAAATGCTAGCCTTTACAAGTATCAGTCTGGTTAGATAAGTGCAAGACGCTTATAAACAGCGCCAAAAGTAAATATAAAGTATCAAATAATTATTCTCCAAAAGAGTACTAATACTTGTGATAAAAATATCTGCAAAAAATGTCCCCATGCTTTACATTCATTCAAATACATATGTTTTAATATATATGTGTTTTACATGTTTAAATCATTAATCTACAAAGGTGTCCACTATCTACCGTACTTCTCTACAACATAATGTACGTCTTGCAATATTAGCTCTGATGAAAAAGTCAAATTGAGCTAGAAGTTATACCCAATAGTATGTGTATCTTTCGCCGACGATGTATCTCCAATGCGCATGCAATATGTTTTCTATATTAGCGAAACCGAACATTTATTTAATTTTTTTTCAAAAGAAGTGAATCTATGCTTACGCTCTCTTTAATGGTATAATATTACCACAGCAACCATTTCGTGAATGATAATCCAAGGACACTTTCACAACCGTGGGAACGTCTTTCTATATATTGGTTTAATGTGTAATCCAATATCACACAGCTTCTAAATCCAGTGAAAAGTATAACTTTCTAAGGTTTATAAAACTTTAAAAACAATCAAAGTTCTCCATAACACTGGAATAATTGGGTTTTAAAGTTAAAGTCCATTCACAGGTGGGGTATTTCCATTTTGACATAATCGAATCCGTTTTCTACTATATATCGTCCATTCTGAATGACTACGATAAATCATACATGGGGTTATCATAGTTTTCAACGGCGGTTCTAGTTTGGCGATAATTTATCAAACACCGTGATGAAACACGTCTAATAATTCCCACACTCACTATCGTTCTCTAAGAAAACAATATACATATTTCAGATATTAGATGAAATATTCCCAAAGGTAAATTCCACACTGTATGCAATACATAACTTGCTCACTAAACAACTTCTATTACTACGGATAACCATATACATTAATCTTCCACTGTTAAACTTATCATTTTTATTCTTAAAACGCAATATCTATTACACGAGATGTTCTGTCACTTACGATAAAAATCGAATTTAGACTTTCAAAAATAATAATGTTTTAATATCACTCTTATTATCTCGAACCGAACGTAAAGGCTTGTGATTTCTGAGTTCCCTTCAGTGAGTGCATACTCTCATCTCACACACTGACTCCTCTCCCATCTGGGAATATACTTGACTTTCAAGAGAGAGAGAAGAGAGAACCAGAGATACAGGAAGCAAATATATAAACCTCTTTACCGAATGAGAAAGGTGTTCTAGCCACTTATTTACATTTGTCTTTTCGGGGAGTTGTCAGTTGCTCCGGTATGTTCAGGTAACTCGTGGAAAATTGAGGTACCGTAACACCTTTCTGGCACGTGATGCTCTCTTTGTTAGGTTGTATATAATTAGTGTCACCTGACCTTTTATTTCCTGCGCGTAGTTTCAAGATCTTTGGGTCGAAACGGACTTCAAAAGGAGGGAATAATTTAAGTAAAATGTTTAATGAGAGGTTATTTTTATTAACCTTCAACTTTACGCGTATCGTGTATTGGTGCTCGGTATTTACTAGCAGTTGTTTTGACGCTAAGACCAAAACAAGTTCATTCAGAATGGCCGAAAACAATGGCGTCAACAAGAATTACGTTAGATGGCTTTCCCGTGACAGGACCCCCAGTGGTGATGTCCAGTCAATGATTTGAACAAGGTATTCAGTTAAATCCCCCAACAAGATTTGAAATTAATCCCTTCTGACCGAAATCACGAGGACAAGTTAAGGCACGAACCTTTTTTTCATCAGTAAAATGGGCTATAAATAGCGTGTTGGTGACGGTGCACTTTTGCTTACATAAACCATTGACATCTTAAGGGTCCATTGAGCTCTAGTTTAAATATCGAATTATGTATTTGATTTTGTTATGAATCAAAACCAAAATAAATTAAACAATATAAAACCTATGTGGATTTATTTAGGACTGAGCGTTTTGTCTTACTATATCTTCTGCATGATCACGATTCATCGTACCAAAACTTGATAACACTATAGCTTTAATTATCACATTGTTTATGATAAATTAGAAGTTGCAGAAACATCGCTGCTACTTAAATTTACCACTGTACATGTGTTACAAGAGTAGGGAGTTTGGCATATACCAAAGAGAACAAGGACGAGGACAATGCCTTCACAAGTGGTAGTTGATCAACTGACAGGGGGCCCTTTACTGTATCCACCTTAATCCCATATCAGCTTATACTTACCTGATCCAGGTATTTACGGATGTTTTGACATATACGGATTAGAACACCTTTTAGAAAATTACGCCGATACGATCAGAATTTGTTGTAATATGGATTTCTGGGCTTGTAAACTACTGATTACGGGAAAGTGAAATGTAGCCTTAAGGGTCACGTCGCAGCAAGCGAGTATCGGGGGCCGTAGTGAAAGAAGTGTGTACCTCTCTCACCCGGACTTAATGAAAGCATTGCATGGGTATGCGAATATTTCCGTAATCAATAGAGGCCCCTTGTAGGCAGCCAAGAGTCATTGAACTAATTACTCCCAAGCAAATGTTAGTAGAATGTCACGATTAAACTATTGTACAAACCGTCGATGGGCCCTCGTTCATGTCACGATCCCAGAGCTCGCTATCTATGACGCGTTAATATATCACAGGATTTACGACTCTCTCCTGCGATTCTGATGGTCTTAAGTTATTAAGATCGAATGACATGCACGTTTTAAACTAAAAACAAAAAACAAACAAAAATCAATGAAATGCAAAAAAAGGAAGTCTCTATACACACGTGTCATGTTTTTCGAATGATGGAAAGTAGTTAAATAAACAACTTGTTAAACGTGTATTATATTCTACCCAGACTCCGTCATGTTTCAGGTGGGAGGGTCAACGTTAAGGACATACAATAGTCTGGAGAGCGTTCAGCTATAGTATCCACGTTTTTCTAGCAAATACACATTCAGTTCTCTACGTGCAGACATGTATACTATTCCCTCAACTCTTTCTTTGACGTCAACTGAATATTTGGCCATTTATTTCACCATTGCTTCACTCTACATATTTGTTTGACTATTATACTGTCTGTCAAATGTTAGCAGCCTTTGATATCACAAGATCATCAATGGATCCCAGGAGTGCCACTTATATTGATCATAGACCATGATGAGCCATAGAGGAGTTACGGAGCTGAAAGATGTTTTATATGAAACTACTGGGCTTTTTACAAACATAGCACAAACATAACCATACTACGACTTCACATGATGTTCAAACATAATCTTTGGAACTATCTTTACATCGTACCAAATGGTCAGCAAACAAAAAATGGCAAGTTCGATAATTATACGTCACATCAAAGGACGCTCTGTCTCATAATCAGATCTACACGTTGTACTAAGTACTTGTTTTAACCAAAAAGTGTATATTTATAAATCAAAATCAATCAACTCACCGTCAGTAGCACTCAGTACCACAACACCAAATAACCTAATTACTTTAAACTTTCGTAACTAATATTAAGTACTCTTCTATGATACTAGTACAGCCAACCCGGATTTTGTTTTATTCAATATATCATCTCACGTATGTGTCATTAAATAAAGCAATGATAACAAATATCCATGGGGGAGAATTTCACAGAATGGTGTGTTATGTGCTAGGTTTAGTTCACTTCACTTATTTTCTCATTTCTGCCCTCTACGTAGTTGTGATCCCATAGCTTATCCGCGTGAGCACTTTTGTGTAGCCATGAACGTTTAATATTAAGTTGATAACATTTGCGTAAATTACATTACCTGATTGTCAATAACGCCTGTCGTCTGCTTGCTATCCGATGTCGTTTGGTTGTTTGGTCTAGTAGGCTCGAGCATACGTTCCAATTCTTCCAAACACTTGACCATTTCTTCTACTTTGTATACCTCAATATCTATTAATTCTGATAAGGTACAGTCCGATTGCCTGCAACTGTCGCCTGCTTTTACCTGATGCAAAAGGTGAAGGTCATTTATCTCGGCAGACGACACTACGTTACTTCTGCCCATGCCAAGGTTACCATCCATCTTCGCTTTATGGGTATTTGTTTAACGAGTTATTCGGATGTTATTGTTTTAGTAGGTAATTAATTTAACAAGATGATGGCGAAGCTTTTACTTTCGTCTGCTTAGCTGTACAAACATGCCGATATATCAGAATATGGATGTCGTCTGAAACATAAACAGTCGAGCTTTTGCGTAAATAGAGTTCCTATCCATTCTAAATTTAGTATTCTGCAGCTTCATCGGCAGGAAGGAAGTAGGTCTAAAACCCATGTACGCGTACTTCTCGTTTAACCTCGCCACAACTTTAACTCATTGCGACAGGGTCTTTCTTTGAAGTGGATTTTTTAACAACCATTTTAACAACCATTGTACCAGACGTAAAGATGCATATCTAAAACGACAATAATCCATGTTCACTTTCCGATGTCAATCCAAATTTACGAGCCGGACACATTTTTACAGCCGTCCATTTTTGCACAAACTAATGAAATAAGTAAAACATCCCAACACAGGCTGCGTTCATCTACTGCAATTTGCAAGTTCACCCAAAAAGCAGAAAATGAATCAGTGACTAGACAGAATGCTTGATTGAATCTGAGACAACGCTGGTCATACAACGGGTATATCTCATTTAAAAGTATTTAGTCGTTATTACCTACGTACCATGTAATTACGTACGAGTCCTAGGTCGAAACAACCGCTAATCATCCTCCGCTGTTCTCGACCCAACTGTGCTGAATGACCTAATAAGGCGTAAGACCCATTTTGTAATATAGATCCTGGGCGAGGAAGCCTTATGGTATTACATGATGTATACACACCTAACCGTTTCTGTTTTCTTCATGATTAGGTATGCTTCAACAACCTTTGTCTGTAATCTGGTTCTATACTTAAGATTATTTTGCTCCATTAACTCCGGATTATCAATGATATTAACTCAATCATTAATTAAGAATGAGTCAATGTCTCAACGTGTTTAGGCTTTAAGTATGCGCTTTAAGTTAAGGCGAAAAGGAAGAACGAAATATATTTTTAGAGTGGTTGAACTGTACGCACTGTTCATATTTGCGTTGACCTTTAGGAAGTTAGTAACAACACTGAGAATTGTTATAATTCAGACAGTTTAAGACTAATTTGATAATGCACCCTCCGATTGGTTAGATATGTAATTTCCCAGTAACCATCAGATACTCCAGTGCCATACAAGTAGTGTTGTTTCGTGAGCGAGTGTACACATAGTTTTTGGTATGCGATGACAAGACGCAATAGTTGAAGAACAGTTTGCTGAAAACGTTAAACATATACAAAATGGTTCCCTGAAAGGCGTACTTAAACAGTTACTACTCAGTCCACGAGGTTCTTGTCTATCTAATCCGGTTTACGCTTTGTACACATCCGTATTGACCCCGTAGGTAGGTTATACAATAAAAGTGCATCGAAGTGGCACCACAATTAATTGTTATATTATTATTTGTATAATTCGATTGTTTTTCTTAATTCCATTGACGTGTGTGGCACTACACAATATAGTTTTTACAAATTCCACCGGAAGTCATTAGAGTTGTCTATATCTGTATAGACGAGCGCATCAACCACTTGTTACTGAAGTTTATCTTTCAACAGCACAGAACACACACTGCTAGTTGAACATTTGACAATTAAAGCCTGTTTATAATCTGTTTTCTAAGCCAATAAACGTTTGTTTCAATGGGGAAAAATGAAGAATGTAGATGATAAGTTGAAATGGAGACATTATATGTAGTAGACTTTATGACCTCCTTCCAACCTAAATAAACATTCAGCAAATATTGTTTCGCTTTGAAATGGAATGTTACGGAGTCATCAACAATTGGCTTGGACTTTAAATCTAAAAAAACACACACATGGATTTTCAAAGAACAGTCTAATATTCAATTCCAGAAAATGTACTTAGGCCTCTTGAATAAAATTCCAAATTAATAAAAGTTCAAACAGCAATTAGGGCAACAAATGCTGAGGTACAAACCAGTCAGGTTAACGAGTGTTTGCACGTAACCCGTCTAAACTGTTAAGCCAATCATAAATCAGCTGTCTCGCACCACCATAAACTTGTCCGATTGCATTTATTACAATCTATGTCCATATTAACCCAGTTTTGTATAAACACACTCACGTGCTCCTGATTAATTATTTTCCTTCATTTTATTCATTCTACAGTTTGTACTCAATGAATGTTCAGTTAAGTTTCACTTGAATTTGTAAGCACGTCAGAATTAGATCTACCAAATGCACTGCTTAGCTTGACTTTTAGATCATATAAATTACGTTTCCCCACTAATTGGCAATATTCACACAGTACATCAAAAGGTTTGCCGCTCATAATTGAAGCACGGTGCTCTTTCGGAACAAATCACCAAGAAGAACACTTGTTTCAACAAAGTATGCTTACAATGAAAACATGGCTAATAAATGGGTCGCAGGAAGTGAGCAAAAAGCAACGTATATCGGAATGCCTGTGAATACAACCACTCATTATGTATTCACTTATTTCTTCAATATGGAAGTAACCCACCATGGTTGCCAAGTTCAGTGCCAGTGCAAATTGCTCCTAGAATATTTGAGTATAGAAATGGCTGTACAGTCCGCTTGAATATAAAGTTATACCCTATTGAGCTCTCTGTTGTACAAGGAAAACGGTATGAATGAAACCGAAGCTCAACAATACAAATGAACCCAAGCAAAATGATATATAATTCAACTGGCCTTTTTATGGCATATTTTGAATGAACGGTAATTGTATTGATACTATCGCTGCAAGAACTTGCCGGTCAGTGTTGCTTCTTAGATTGTGCATACCGTCTTGTATTTCCGTTATAACATTCCCACCATAGGTTTCTCGACGATCAGACAGCATATTATTTTGTTTTGGATACCTAATTTAAAGACGACACTTGAACGTTTTAAAGGCATACTATCAGTTTACTAGTCATGTACTTGATGTTAAGAAGGCTCGCGCTTTTCTATATTACAAAATAGGATGTGAAAGAGTGACACAGATGGGAAATTGAATATCTTGGTTCATGTTTTGTTTGTTTGTCGTAGTTCCATGTACTTGGTAAAAGTGACGTCTTTTGAAGGTATTAAACTGATACAGAACTTCAAAATAATAACGCACAACGGCATTGCCGCGTAGATATATACACACACGAATACGAATTCACATAAACGTATAATAATAAACTCATTTGCTGCATTTGTATACAACAGGCTAACTTCGAAAACAAAGACATCACAAAAACAAAAACAAAACAAAGCGAAAACGCATCAAATGTAATCAACAGTCAAAACAGAGTAGAGAAAATGCATTATTTGGACTTGAATTGAAAATGTGGGAGGTTAAGAGAAGTATACTAATTGTTTAGGTAGCTTGTATTGTTTAACATCGCTTACATGTAACTAGTTGTGTTAATTCATATTAAACACACAGGGAAGACAACATAATCTTACAAACGAAGAACAAATATAGGTTCCTGTAAATATTCGCTTTTAAGTTACATACTATACGATACTGATTATGCATTCATTTGTTAAGTATTGCATTCACTTATTCAAGTAATTATGTATCTATTAACTGCGTATGTCTTAATACACCACCGGTTTATTGAATTCAAATGTAGGCTTAATTAAACGAAATATGTATATCACCTCCAATAAGAACTCGTCGGCATAGTACAAGAGTATTGTAGACTTGTCTTAAATTGAAATCGGAGGAGGACTGAAACACGTGGCATGTAATATGAAATCGGAGGAGGACTGAAACACGTGGTATGTAAGATGAAATCGGAGGAGGACTGAAACACGTGGCATGTAAGATGAAATCGGAGGAGGACTGAAACACGTGGCATGTAAGATGAAATCGGAGGAGGACTGAAACACGTGGTATGTAAGATGAAATCGGAGGAGGACTGAAACACGTGGCATGTAAGATGAAATCGGAGGAGGACTGAAACACGTGGCATGTAAGATGAAATCGGAGGAGGACTGAAACACGTGGTATGTAAGATGAAATCGGAGGAGGACTGAAACACGTGGCATGTAAGATGAAATCGGTTTAACGACCAATGATACAATCACCCATTATGTACTTTCGAGAGAGAAGATTGAAGCACATACTCAAAAGCCTGCATCTCTGTTACTCAGTTTTGTAACTCGGTTTATGAAGTTCCACACCCAGTCTCTGAGGAAATTAAGTAAACAAAACCCTTTACGATGCTTACAGGAGATACGCAAGTTTCGATTGTGTCTTCTTTCATAAACATTCTCATGAGCTACATTATCAATACATCCTCAAAACTTGTTATTTGTAATCCCCAAGTCTGTATCAAGCCAACACAGGCGACATGGTCGTTGTTCTATAAACCATCGACCGGTTTGTTATGATTATCTAATTGTAACGTGGTAACTCGTGCATACTATAAACGAACTTCTGACTGTAACAGAGCTTCTGACAAAACATTACAAGTTTGTTTTGAGAACCAAATATGCGTCATTATCAGGCGAGGCTCATTTTGCTCTCAAAACCACTCTGTGATCTTCCATTCAGAAACAAACACTTCGGAAGGCAAGCTATATCAGTTCAGCATATCTGCATAACCACAGTTGCTCGCAACATGGAGCCAATGTCATAAAGCAACAGAGGCAGACAGATAGTGTATATACAATCAGAAACTCCGCTATGTCTGTGACCCATCGTCTCTCAAGTTTCCATGCTGATTAATAACATAAAATCAGATGGGAAAATTGCCCTGCTCGTCCTAACGATATATGTATACACAACTCATGTCACGTTATTTTGTTTAACGTCTAGCGCTGTTCTACATTCCAAACATGTAATGACCACGTCCCAAGTTTAACCGAGTTGAGTCAAATGTTACAGCTTCAATAAAATACAACAAAAATACCAGAGCATCTCCTGCATATCAACCGTTGGGAAGCTTATCTGTGATTATGAATATTTATTGCTTCTACTGAGTTTGAGGATTCAAAGGTCAGACAATTATAGTTAACTACTCTTTTGTTTACATGTACTGTGGTTCTGGAGTGTTGTTAGGATGCATGCTCTGTTTGAGACACCAGCATGTGAATGATAGAGTGATGCTGACACATATTGCCTTTCATTTCCCGTTTGATGTCCGTTTAGCCTTTGCGATCGCGTTGACCATGGTACATAGCTGCGATTTTCCAGCAGCCTAACACAATTATACCCTGTTGTTATTGATGCTATACTTTCACATCTGGATCATGGTCAACTACAGAAATACCAAGTGCAATAGAAACACATAGGCATACATCGTTTATTTTGTGTGGAACATGTTTTAATAAAT
>ENA-OREC01001886-OREC01001886.1-marine-metagenome-genome-assembly--contig:-NODE-1886-length-11092-cov-11.567771_pt1 | contig 11092 bp, 6 predicted proteins | sample MGYA00248626_ERZ508543 | MGnify/ENA primary metagenome ERZ508543 (study PRJEB26211, sample SAMN05518279) | marine metagenome | isolation source: Puget Sound, Washington, USA | host: Bankia setacea... | reverse complement strand
GAGAGAGAGAGAGAGAGAGAGACAGAGAGAGAGAGAGAGAGAGAGAGAGAGAGAGAGAGAGAGAGAGAGAGAGAGAGCACACTATTATAATGATGTAGTTACTCATAGGTTACTACGCCTTGTTGTCCTCCTCCGTCTTCGTCTCATAATGATATCCACAACGTCTGCATCATCCTTCATCTGCAGAACCTGCGTATAGGCAAGCAGTAGCTCCGTTTGATGGTGCACATCAGCAATGCTTAAGCTAATGTTTAAATGCATACTATTTATACTATTTTGGTTGGTTGGTTTAATTATTGCCATGAAAACGGCGATTGGCGAAAGAAACGCATTGCGTGCGCAATGATCGCCGTGGTCTATGTTATGCTCAGATTCGATCAACTTATTCTCCAAAATATCACATCATTAATGTAAACGAGCAAGACTTTTTTACAATTGTATGTTTTTTGCTAACACGAATACTATTAGAAATGTAGCTTTGTCAATTAAACTGTGTATTTAATTATAATAGGAAGCACAGTTATATGTAAACGTGTTAAAGTAATAGTTTTAACCTTTGTGTATAAGCATTGTTGTGTATGGAGATATGACATCCCCGCCACAACGGCCAATCACCTCCGACTTCGAAGGATTTTCTATTCCAGATTTTATCCATTACATTTATTTTCCTATTTTAATTCTTGAGAAAGAGCCAGTATTTCTATTCAGTGCTAAACAATGGAACTACTGGTACCATTTTTATAACGTCTTTGGTAAGACAGGGTCCTTGACTGGAGATTGAACTCGGAACCTCCCGCACTCGAAGCCAGCACTCTACCACTAGGCTATCGAAGAGGCAGTACAATGCCATTTAATGTATTCAAAACAGATGACAAACAAAAATTGAATTTGACTATTTCGGAATACCATTACAATTTTAAACTAGTGCATGTTGTGTGTTGTTTTTTTTGGATAAATGTATCACGGATATTGCTTCAAATCGCTGTATAATGGTTCACATGATGTTGTATATACCGTATGTATGGAACGATGGGCCACGAACAACATAGTAAATACTGAAACTGTGGTCATAAACTCGTGCTAAGAACTATATGCACGTTTAACTGACAATAAAAGAGAACGCAGATGTGTTAATTGTGCTGTATTTATTGAGAAAGTATACGAGATATATATTGACAGTGTCGACGCTTCAGCATCTATTACAACATATATGCATATACATGTGCAGCAAAACAATGAGATTCGTACACATATAAGCAACTAGCTATTACACTGCGCTCACGATCAGAACACATTGCGTCATCTGTAACTTCCATACCCGTGTACTCACGGCATGGAATCACGTATGTCGCCATCATTTACAAACATACAACCATCAAACAATCATTCACGCTTACATGTACAACATTACACCCGAGACACGTTCAGACAACAGACGTCTCCACATATCACGTGAACATTGCGTATAATACACAGACAACATACTTGATCTACTGTAAACAAACATGCAACTCAGATCATAAACAAGAGGATGTCAGATCTTAAACGTCAATCAAATCATTAATCTGTGAAAAGGGCAACTTAACAAAACATGTATACATCTCAACCCGTTTTAATAGCACTTGTCGCTGTTGTGTACACTTGCCTTGTAAGATTGACCAGGTCTGAATGGTGTCCTTCAAATATGTGGATAAGTAGTTGATAATGTTAGAGTTAGATTAAGATTTACTGGCTTATTCATCAGTTGTATTGAAAGCCATTGAATCACAGTTTGAAATGTTGCACAGGGGCATTTAATGCATGGTGAAGATGGGTTGAGAACTGGCGTCTGTATCATCACTGGTATCATCATACTCATCGAAACTGTCCTCACACAGGTCATCCAGACCACGTGGCCACAATACACGGTCAATGGCGTGAATGACGCCGTTGGTTACGGTAGCATCGGCATACACAACACGGGAGCGGTTTACATATACCTTACCTGAAATATCAACAGCATGACAAGTTATTAAACATGTAGCATACAAAATGTAAACCAGCGTTAAGAAACATTTAACACTTAGTGATTAACACCATCTTAGCAGAAAGTTCCATATCTGTATCAATGTCATACCATGGATGCCGTGTGTAAACAGGCCAACAATTAACGGCTTTGACACATATTTGAACAATTAATGTCCCGTAGATAGATTAGTAAAACGAGTTATACAAATACTTGCCGAACATTTTGGTGATTTTGACACTTCCTCCTTGCACAGTTTTTAGTTCATCCCCACACGATAATCCTGCGCTGTAGCCTACTGCTGGGACCACGTGATACTCCAATACACCTGAAATACAGAGAACTCTCATAGAAACACAGTCCAAATCACTAGTGCAATCAGATACGTTTACGCAAATAGTTCCAATAAAAAGGACAACTCATGATTGGTTTTCTTTGAAGACCAATTTTAAAAGAACAAACTTGTTTAATTCCTATCATAAAGTTTCATTCTCTTTACGTGTTGTCAAAATTGTAACGGTTTAAACAAAATTCATATTCGAAATGTGCTCTGCTTATACGGCTCATTGGGCTTAACATGCTTAAGATACTGAAGCATATAGTAAACAGGAACTTACTTGTGAGAAGTGTTTTGTTTTTCAATAGGGCATCAAGGCATTTCTCGGGGATTCTGGCAAACGCTTTGTCTGAGGGCGCAAACACAGTAAACGGTCCTTCTCCTAAAACAGCAAATCAAACATGACTTACATTCAAGTAAACAGTTAAGTATGGGAATTCAGACCCAGATGTTGTTTCAACATGCATGTGTGCAGGCCTTCGAAAACTCTATACTGGACATTCACACAAAAAAACAGGAAAATCTCAACATACTTTACGTAAAAATGGGATTTTTCGTTTAAACTGTGTTCTGCCTTCAAATACTCCATTGAAATAATGCTGTTTACATAAATACAAGCCTGTTGTTATTGTCAGTGAATGTTATTTAGACTAGTTATTCCAGCAATCAAGTTGAACTTGTATAACTGGTTCAACTACCCATGTGTGGGTATAGGTAATCGCTAGTCGTAGTTTGCTCTACTAAATCAACTATATGTATACAGCCTTTTCCTCAAAAGCTAACGGTCTAACACAGTTTTAAATTTCTTTAGGCAGCGTTGGTACCAAACATGACGTGTAGAGAATTTTCACCATCTAATTTATTCAACTTTAAATAAATATGACAAATATAAATTATCTATGAAATTTCACTATTTAAAATTACCTCTGCAGATATCTACTTACCATCAAGAGTTTCTGCGAGACCTGCCACCTGCACTGCCTTGAGGAGTGTTTTAAACACTGGACACTTAGCGACGACATGGGTCACTGTACCTGGTGGTGGGAATAGCACGGCAGAAACTTCATGTATGACACCGTTAGATGCCTCCTTGTCAGCCAGAACCACGGGACGTCCTGATGCAGTGATCACCTGTACATGACAGATATACAAAACGTAACATGTATATGGAGTTTGTAAATAGCTTAATCATTGAGCCTTAAGAGTTCGCTCTATGCGTAGTGAATACAGGTTTAAAATCCCAGTTCAGCTTGCTAGTTTAGGTGTTACTGGAATAAGTTTCCGAGTCGTTGAGTTGTTGGGTTTCTAGCAAGATGTTTCAGTATCTGATATACTCTAAGTTACCAATGATTACAGTTGCTATTCAACGTGTGCACATGTTGCTTCTGCGTATGCTATACAATTTCAGTTCAAAACAACTACAATACTTTCAGCGCTTTGATTCTTCATCTTGAACACTTTGCTTTATGATAAATGGCAAGCGAGCATTAATCCTGTCTGTGAGTACAAACCTTGCCGTCTTTGTAAATGTTGATTCTGATTGGTTTCCCCTCTAGACTTGTCACCAACTGGTTGTTCTTCAGGTCTGTAGACAAAGCCTTTCCACTGGCTACGTGATATTTGAGGATATCAGCCAGCACAGTGACATTCTTCAACAAGAAATCTACAAACTTCTTTGGTAACGCTCCAAATGCCTTGTCCGTCGGCCCAAACACCGTAAGAGGGCCTGGAATATACAAACAAAAACGCGTGTCATCTATAGTAGAAGGTAACATATACTACATTAAAATATAACCATGAAAAAAGAACATAAGTGGTGTATTTTATAAACTGTTGTCATTTAATGTAAAACAAATATGCAACGAGTTTATGAGACGGACTTGTTTTGGCCTTCTGATACAAATTTCAATCAAGTTTTATTTCGTTTGACATTGAGTGTGTAACAGTCTTCATCACGTGACTTTTAAATGTCCACGGACCGGCAAAAGTGCACGATTTACTAGAGTTTCCGGACTTGTGTAATACAGACCAACGCTATTCGCATAGTGTATATCGTAAATGAACACGACGCTAGTCATGCGTTAATGTTCAATATTTAAAACTATAATAAAGACGGTGTTGATATAGTGTGCGCCGGTCGCCTGACCCGGTATATACATGTATAACGCTTAGAGCCAACATCACTTGACTTCACCTTGACGAGTATACAAAGTACTGAGTGGAATGACCCTGTCCCTGGTCATGTTTACATGCACCACTAGTCACTAGTCGATACGTACATCACAAGGCCATAGGAGAACAGATTCACGATGGCACGCAGTTTTTGAGCCAACGCTGTCTAGAAGATTTACAAATTGGGACAAAGCGTTGCACACAAACAGTTAACAATCAACTAGTACATACCTTCTCCCGACAATGCATCTGCAAGGTCTGCTTTCTTGACTAAATCTACGAGAATCTTCAACCCAAGGTCAGCTGCGAGTTCAGGGATAGTTTTGTCTGTCTCCGCCTGTGTTTTATAGCCGCTGGCATCTACAATACTAGCAGACATTAGCTCCATCCATATCACATCGTTTGCTAGGACGCTACAGAATCCAAACACAGCGAGAAAACATAGAACCTTCATGATGTCCAGTATTAGCTCTAATGTAACCACCAGTGACTGTATATACCTAATGCCCGATACACGCTGTACACAACTTATATAAATTTCCAATACAGCGACCCTCGCACTGTCAGACTGTAGAGTGATACTACTTCATTCGCGCTAAACGTCCAATAATATAACCTGCTTCTATAACGTGGTTCGCTGTTTTATGTAAGCCCAGCATGTGACTGTTCAATATAGCGTACCCTCACATGATCATGAATGGATTGGCTGGGGACTAAAACCGTTTAAAGCTAATATTTGCTAGAGGGTGATATAACGAAAGCTAGCATGAACTAGTACATTGTTAATTCTTACTCATTAAAACATGTTAAATAAGCATGTACTCAAAAGTCATGCGATGAACGTGTACATTTATTAGCAAATACAAATATATGGCAAACTATTTTCTGCATAACATCGCATCAGCAGCTGAGAATGCAGGTATATGTGAGCGTGCTTTTCAAAATGCAACTTAAGTTGGGCTCTGCAGAAGTAACGATTCCCTGAACTGTGTCTAGCTGTTGAGTGTACAAGTTTATTGGCTTTGTCAAATACAGAGAAGTAAATTGACCAACACGAATAGATCAATGGCAATTAATACATGTTACTGAAATATGGAGAGAGAGAGAGAGAGAGAATGTTTACAATGTGTAAAGAAATAATAAAGTCATATAGCAAGTAATATAAGTGTTGCTATTACCTGTAATATATCCATGTACACCCGCCCGTAGTACCGAGAGATTATGTAGTATGTACTATATATACATGTATATATAACTATCATATGTTACATAAAACGGTTACTACAGTGTCCGGTAAAAGACGAGGATAAATTCCACACTTTGCAGTGTACAAGCCTACAACGACTCGATTCTTCACCGACGATTGCCTCCTGTATCGAACTATTCGTAGCCCTGACGACTCACACCAACTTCAACATGACCTTGACAGTCTCCAATTCTGGGAAAACGTTATGACACAACATTCTCACAACGTTATGACAACATTCCCACAACGTCGTGTACATTAATGAAAGGTTTGATTCCTGGCCTGGGTTTCTTCGGTTATCATAGTTAACACACATTTTAGTCAATTAATAACTTTCCAATCTGGACAGTTAATAAATATTAGTAACGATCGAGGAGGTGTTTTTATCAGAGCAACAGAAATTATAAAGTGGAACTTTTATTTTGAAATCAGTTAGTCCTGCCTGCTACGTATGTATATAACGTTTTACCAATTTGTATACTATTTGTGGAATATTGCAATCACTGAAGAAGATGATAATGATCTCAAGCCCACGCATTTATCAAAATATGTAATACGTACTATTTGTCAGTATTCATATGGAAAAAAAACATCAATAATATATTCGTAAACAAAAGTAATTGTTGTATTCGAGCAGTTTCGTTGATGTACAACGTTGTTTAAAAAGGTTACTAGCGACATTTCCCTTCTTAAAGTGTGTGGGAGGGGGCGGGGTGGGGTAGATACGGGCATACTTTCTGATGTTTTTAAGGAGCTATAAAAGTATGCACTGCATGAATGTTAGAACATTACAAGATAACGTCGCTCCCTTTTCTTAGCCAATGTCTCAAGGCCATATCCAAAATTAGCTGCTTCGTTTTTTCAAACAGATTTTAGTAGGTCGATCCACTGCATTGTAACTTCAGGTTGAATACTATCAAGTCGAATTTAAACCGAGGCATTACACAAATCCCAACGTACAAAACTATATTTAACCATTGGACGAATTTAACATTTTTATTATTATCTACAAACAGCATAATATGTAGTTTGCATTTAACCATGCTATCAAATGATTATTGAACACATTTCCAACAAAACTGCATGAACCACGTGGGAATATTTCAACCAAACAAACCCTCAATGGAGACGACGATGCAACATTATAATTACCCAGAAAAAACACGTGCCTTACTAGTGGTAGTACAAACATAACGAAGTTTTTTCTCCAGGTAATGTGTGAATTAAAAATAGCACACTTAATGCGTGCTAACACCTTATCTACGAACCCGAGCATTGGCGGAGAGGGCCGAGTTTGTACGATTGCCAAATGATGAGATCTCGGATGAAATCCCGCGTTTTGCTAGCGTTCAGAGTAACTCTATAGCTTAAGAAGAACACCAACAATTTCAACGTAACCACACTAAGACGTATATTGATCATATATAGTCTTCTTCTTCTCGTTCGCCTACTCGACTAGTCCAGCAGCAGTGATGAAGTTGGTGGTCTTCTTCAGGTCCTCCAAGCCCCTTCTGGTGAAGCGGATTTGCTGATGGCCACTGTGCGATTCGCCCTGGTTGGTGTCTGTAACATCTCTGAAGAACATGCTTGGTTGTCTGGTCCTCCTCACCATAGGGACACGTTAGGGAAGGAACGATTTTTAGTTTCCTGTGCATGTGTGAGAAGAAAGGCGGACCTTTTGATTTTCTTCCGTCATTTTGTTGAACTTCCTGCAAAATAATCAACTAATATTGGACTACTTTTAAGACATTAGCAGAGATTGAAAGGCTGCAAGGAACGACAACTCTGCGTTGGAGATTGGCAAAGAACGACAACTGAGTTACTCTGCATGGGAGATGGTATTTTCCGTCGCTTTCGTTCAAAAGATTTTCTTTCGGTTAATAATTGGCGGTAAATACAAAACAACAAACATAATTCTTCAAGTTGACCGTCGACTTGACATTCGCTAAACATATCCTCTAATTTCAAAGATAGAACCAAACGCGAAACATGCTTAAAGTACTTCAAAAGGAAAATGACATTCTGCAAAGTGAAGTTATTGAGGTAGTGATGTTTTCTCAAATCTAGTAACTGTTTCGGACAGCAGTAGTTCGGATATGAATAATTATCAAAAGCCGTTCGAGCCGTATGGTGAAATATCAGTTCAAACTACGTAAAACTGTTAATATTTAAAATACCATTAGAAGTGTGTAACTTTGTTCGGAGCTTCTTGAAGAGCAAATGATTGAGATTTTGACGGGTTTCACTTATCACCGTCTAGTAGGGTTTAAGCGGTTTTCGAGTGATTGACCTGTTTAGAATAAAAACTATTTTTTAAAATACCCAAACAATTTTAACCTGCTATGCAACTTTTATCGTTATCATTTGCTTAAATCTTCTAACTAGTGTGCATTTGTTTACATAAGACACAAAATGGCTGGTACTTACTGAGCATGCGCCTGGATAACATATTTACTGAAAGAGCCTTGGTCAACAAGATGTATTTTCAACGTTTAGGCTTGACTTGAGACACTGTCTGGCCTATTTCCATGGGTGTGATTTCCTGGGTGAAAGGTCACGAATAGGGTTAGAGTTAAGACAATGTTGCAGAAGAAAATATGATTTGTGACAATCTGTTTGCTTGATCAATCGTACATTTAGTTAATACACACTTGAGTTAATTGTAATAGCTTCTTCCACACAATTTATGAATTTACCGTTACTAAATTAATGTGTAATGCAACCATAGCATACTTTCCCTTCATATTTGTTATCAACAAAATCATCTGAATGAGAAGGGCCCCTGCTTTGAAGTATGACCATACAGCCAGTAGTGGAGGTTTATATGACTTATATCCGGTCAACAATTACATCAGCAAGGTGCCGACAAAGAGATGCAAATTTTAGATAATTCTCCAATTCTCATCCCGTTGATTTGATGGCACCAATTATATTTAGGGTGTATGTTTGGTCATGTATAATCTCCTAACTTAACTGACAGGTGTCTGTTTGTCAAAACATATTAAACAACTAAAACAACAACTATATACAGATATGCGAATGCAGGGGAACGGGATCTAACCAGCATATATATATTTAGACCAGATAAGGGTTTTTAACGGAAATAACCGATCTCCTGATACTTACCGAGTGAAATTTCTAGATACTTACTGAGTGCACGTTAAGAATGCTGGATAAAATAATATTTGTTATCGTTTTACCGATATAGGGCAGTTTCCAATCCATGGTTTATAGGTCCATGAGTCTACAAAATGTTTTGTTTTGTGTTGAATTATTTAAAGAAGTCATCTATCTAATTACGTGTGATTTTTACAAATGATTGTTCTAACATTATTCAAAATACACGTATATGATGATTAACCTAACACATTATTTATGCCCTGACAGAATTTTTTGCTTTACCCGTTTCATAGGATCATGTAGGACACTTCTTCAGAGAAACAGATAAGCTGCTTTTTGGGGTATTTACCCAATAATTTTTCTGGAATACCCAATTGTTTTTCAAACAATGGGTATCAAAAAGCAAAGGTTTCATTAGGAATTATTAAATACCCAATTAAAATAGTTTATGTTACATAGAAAATATCGGAGAAAAGTTACCCCATGTGAATTTTACCAATACCCAATTAAAATATGCAAATACCCAATGAGTTTAACTTTCAATGGTAAATACCCAATTCCACAAAAAAGCTTATCTGCTTCTCTGCTTCTTTCATAAATGTTACGCCTGCGCATGAACTTATAAGGTACTGAAAAGGTTAATTAAATAGTTGTTGGAAATATGAACAAAATAATCTAGATATGTTTCTTATTTGATAGGAAACTATTTGTATTGCAGCTTGGTCAAAGAGTTAGCAATCTGAGACTTTATAGAGGAGATATTGTAGTAGCAGAGCCGGAGACTCCTTCCACTGATGCACCTGTCACTATAGACATCTCAGTGGTTCGAGAAAAATGCCTCAAATTAAAAGCAGAGGTAGAAGTTCCTATCCTGGAATCAATACAAAGTAAGTTAAACTAGTTAAAGATTATAGGCAGTAAGTTAATAACCATGCTTTGTTCTAGGAACTTTAGTACTACCATATAAACATGTGAATAGGAGAATAGGCAAGTTTCACAATCTTTTTTCATAGCGTGCTAATATTACGGGAGATATCAGAATAAGAATGAGGCGGCCGATGTATTGGCCAAACTAAGAATGTTTTATATTAAAGAAATTAATTTAAGCCGAAAGAAATGCCTGTCATCATGGTGTGTTCTTATAATTCTAAAAAATATGTTTTAATTAGAAAAATGTCTAGAACAGTGACGTACGTGATATGTGTAGTGAAAATATGTATCCGTTAGAGGACACCTATTGGCTTCATGGCTAATAGGTTGTAGGCAATTAATTTTCCTTTCAAGTAATATGATTATCATTAAAATTAGACAATCACATGTGTGTCTATGAGATAGATATATACAGAGTATTGACACTTAAAATCAAAATTACCTTTCTTTTGATGTATGCCTATCCGTGTAATATCAGTATGGTATGTACTGTTGTTACAAGACTATATTACTTAACAAAGACACAATTTTGGGTTTCAATATTGTTGTTAGTTTAATCCATATTATTGGTGGGATTTTTTTAACATTGGTCAAAACGACTGATTTTAATTGGTTGTTAAAAAATGATAATTGCAGAATATATTTTAGCCCACGTCCTTCTCGGTTGGAATTTTGTTTTTATCGAAATCGCTCGCGAAAAACAACCTTTGACAAAATAACTGATTTTAATTGGGTGTTACAAAAAAACTTATTAGCATATGCATTTCGGACAACGCCCTCCTCGATTGGTGTTTTGTCTTATCAAAACCGCTCGCGATAAACATCTCTAATATTGATAATGAAAGTCGGCATCCTTTACTCTCGAAGTTTATTGCCAAGCGCAACAATGAAATATACATTTTTAGCATGCAGTACAAAACTGTCACACGTTTACCACATCTATCTGAGGTTATATCTTAAATTTAGTCAACACCTGCACCATAGAGATTATCGACTGCTGATCTCATGCTTTTTTGTGGATAAAATTGTTTCGCGCTAAAAAGTTGTATTACCCATCTTGTGTTAGCAGTGTAAGTGAAATAGACAAAAGGTTCAAACAAAATGAATGGCTGCATGTACATGCTCTATTGCCATGCTATTATCCCATAAAGCAAAACAATAATTAAAAATGCAATTTTACTCTCGCTTGGTTTACATGTACGTCTTTAAATTTCAGCAACAATGAATGTGTTATGAATTTGAAACTATCCTCTCCTGCACAGAAAGGCATAAATTTACCCCC
>ENA-OREC01001885-OREC01001885.1-marine-metagenome-genome-assembly--contig:-NODE-1885-length-11102-cov-13.291066_pt1 | contig 11102 bp, 5 predicted proteins | sample MGYA00248626_ERZ508543 | MGnify/ENA primary metagenome ERZ508543 (study PRJEB26211, sample SAMN05518279) | marine metagenome | isolation source: Puget Sound, Washington, USA | host: Bankia setacea... | reverse complement strand
GGGGGGGGGGTGGACATCCTACAGACACATTTCTAGTGCTTTATAGAATGTGCATGATTTGGTTTAGTACCCAGGCTACTATTGTCTTACTTACGCAAAACTTAAACTAACACACAAATTTAAGGGTTGAATGAAATCCAAATCCCTCAGATCCATCAGAATTTCTTTTTATAGATACTTTGCTCTCATTGTATTGAAGGATATCTTTACTATTTAGACATGATCAGCCGTTTACAACCTACTAAGATTAAGAAATATTGCATAAGTTTACACGTTTTGCATCAGTACTTTAGTAAATGCTGACTCAGATCTAGCCTCACCTTCTCCATCCTCTATCCAATAAGTCCTGATAATCCTCAACGGTCAAGCTATGTGCCCACATTCCTGAAGAAAATAAATAGATTATACTCTAATATTATTGTAATGAAAACAATGTTTCCTTAGCATGCATTCTGATGGTATTTGAAACGATTTGGAACTCAGAGAGCATTTTGAAAACATTGTCTCCTTAGCATGCATTCTGATGGTATTTGAAATTATTTGGAACTGCAGAGAAAATTTTGCAAACAATGTCCCTATAGCATGCATTCTGACAATATTTGAAACGATTTGGAACTTCAGCGAACATTTTGCAAACAATGTCTCTTGAGCATGCATTCTGAATCTGATGGTATTTCAAACGCTTTGGAACTGCAACGAAAAAAAGAAAACAAGGACACTTATGCGTGCATTCTGAGACTATTGGACGCATGCTCAGTAGGTACCAGCCATTTTGTGTCCGATGTAAACAAATGCACAATAGCTAGAAGATTTAAGCAAATGGCAACGACACGGACCTATAAACCATGGATTGGCAACTCCCCGGTATCGGGTAAAACAATAACAAATAATATATTTTACCCAGCAGCCTTAGCGCGTACGCAGTACATATCGGAGATACAGTCAATCTGTTGATCGACGTTTGGCGGTTATTTCCGTGCATTTCCGTATTGCATGTCGTTATTCCCATGGATACGCATTGGTTTGTATATACTCAGAAAAATTAGATTCAACAGCATGAACCACGATGACGATGATGCAAAATTATAATTACCCAGAAAAACACGTGCCTTACTAGTGGTAGTACAAACATAACGTAGTTGATTCTCCAGGTAATGTGTGAATTAAAAATAGCACAACCTTATCTACGAATCAGAGCATTGGTGGGGAAGGCCCAGTATGTACGATTGCCAAATGAAGAGATCTCGGAGCTTTCAGAGTAACTCTATAGCTTAAGAAGGGGGTTGCCAATCCATGGTTTATAGGTACGTGGCAACGATAAAGGTTGCATAGCAGGTTAAAATTGTCTTGGTATTTTAAATTATAGCTTAAGTTTAAAAAGGTCAATCGCTCGAAAATAGCGTAAACCGTTGAATACCCACTAGAGGGGGATACCTAATGCAACATGGGCCCCTTATGAAAATGGTGCCAAAGTTATCCCAACAGAAAGCAGTCAAGTGCCAGCTCAAAAGCATTTGTTCGGTATTAACTTTGTTAAATCATTGGAAAGACGTATCAGATCTACAAGAACAGACTAGTATGTATAGTTGCCAGTGACTGAGTGAGTGAGCAACTGTTTGACACACCAGGTAAGAGGACGCTCTAACGATTCCGTTGACAAATGCAAACATTTCTTATATAAAGATAAAGGAGCATACCATGTGAATAGTTTGTGTCAGAACTACCACAGTACCCACATCTGTAGCGTTCGTGCTCAGCAAAATACTCCACAATCGTGCTACTGGCCATGACAGCAAATCGAAAGTGAATAAACACTAAACCGCGTACGCATTATACTTCTCTCGTCGCGATCATCATGGATTGTATCAAGTGGATCATGAGGGCCAAGTACCGGTAGCTAGGTAGAAGAAAACTACAAGTTGTAAGACGGACGAATGGATGGATGGACGAACGGACGTGCCAACACTGCATATCGTGAGCTATTTTGCTGGCACAGATGCGTTTATGAGCTTATACAAACCCATAATAACCCTTTCCTAACCCCTAAAAACCCTTAAAATTATCAGTTTACCAACAGTTTTCATGCAAAACACAAACCCATAGGTTCCAAATGCTGGCTCGGACAGACGGATGGATAGACGGGCGGATGGATGGATGAACGGGACCGAGAGACATGTGAATGCGATCGAAGGTCAATAGATGTAAATGAATCGATATATGGTTGGCGTCAATGGACGGATGTATGCTTTAAAAAAATAAGTGATTGATACTGACGAATGGATTTCGATGGACGGATGTCGATATAGGTGCAATGATCTCTGTCAATGTTTAGATGAGTGCTTTATATTGACAGATGGATTTCGATGGACGGATGTCGATAGGTGCAATGATCGCTGTCAATGTTTGGATGAGTGCTTGATATTGACAGATGGATTTCGATGGACGGATGTCGATTGGTGCAATGATCGCTGTCAATGTTTGGATGAGCGCTTGATATTGACCGATGGATTTCGATGGACGGATGTCGATAGGTGCAATGAGAGCTGTCAATGTTTAGATGAGTGCTTGATATTGACAGATGGATTTCGATGGACGGATGTCGATAGGTGCAATGAGCGCTGTCAATGTTTAGATGAAAATGATTGATAAATGGTTGTCGATGGAATGAGGTCTATGTATGGTGTCGATTGATGTAGAGAACAGAAGAAGAAAAAACTATTTGTTTAGACTTAAAGTACATAGTCTAACAAAACATACATTACACCTATTTAGTGTCTTATCGTTTTTGTCGCCCAATCCGTAATTTGTGAAAATGGTAAACGTTCATAACGTTCATGAAGACAGCAATAAGATACCGGTGTAAGGAAATATTGCGCTGTCTGTCCAAAAATAGAATAGACACTAAGATGTAATAGAGTCAGTTTCTTCACTATTAAGACACCACGGCTCTCGCTGCGCTCGCACAGTTCGGCATCATAACATCGTGAAGAATCTGACAAATGTGCTCTGGTTTAAACATATGTTATTACCAATATAAACATGAACATATATATATAAATATATATATGTATATATATATATATATATATACAGACAAGCATGCGATATATAGATAATTTAGGGTAAATGGGGTTGGCCACAAATGTGCTATAGCTGTTACATTTACAATTACTTAGCACTACAGTATAGTTACGAAAAAGAGAGCAACACTGAGTTGTATAAATAGACAAAAAATACATTCATTAATAACTAATAACTTATTCAAATAACGAAAATACTAAGCAATTAAGCAATACCTACAAAACGTAACAGAATGTATAACACATCTATATCTGATCAAGCACATTACTATACAAGTCCTGACACAACACCGCACATTATATTTCTAAATTTGAATAGATTTTCTTATATCCAGTGAAACTAAATGTATTTGACCAGGTTAATCAAACGTTGTTTTAAATGAGCCCATTACAAGCATGACGTTGGACGTAGTGGGATGGGTGGGTGGTGGATGAAAGCTGATGGAAATATTAACAGTGAATTTATAACAATTTATATAATATTATTTCATGTTTAAGATTGCAAGTAGATAGGCCCCTTAAATTGATAAACAATCCAGTTTTCTTTTGCGTTACACGTTGCTCCATCATTTGCTTATGATGTATTTGAAGTCTAGTTAATAAGTAGAATGTTCGAGAGAATCCACTAAGTTAGGACTTAACAATAACATGAAATAAAATACACATGTTTTGTTTCTGTGATTAACGCATACTAAGACACGCGAACTAATTTACAAGTGTCTTCTGTTTTAATCAACCAAGTTTTGGACAAATCATAGTACATGTACCTACGTGTCAGAATGCCCACACCTTGAAGCTGAAACATGTCAAACAGGGAAAGATAAAGGAAACAAAGTTACCCATAAATTCACAATAAATGATAGCAATCCGATTTCACCCTTTATCTTAGTCTATTTTCAGTTTCAGTTGTTGTTGCAGTTATCTACATAGTTGTCATACACGTACCTATAGTTGTAAGTGTCGATTAAAACTCATTACTCATTAATTAGCGGTATTTTGGGTTCAAATAATGTTTGTCATTTCCGGACCTTTTTGCAAAACCCAGACCAGGTCCCTGAAATACCCCACGGACTTGGAGAGCATGTTGTATATGCCGTATAAAAGGCAACGGGACAAACAGTTAGTCAAACTCAACATCATTTCTAAATCAAACTTAACTCTCGGGAGATATTGATACTACTGAAGCGACTTTTAAAGATTTGATAGCACCATGCATCGAGGTTAGTATAGTTTACATACATAACGTATTGGAAGAAACGTGCTGTCAACATAAGACAGGATGGCTGACACACACATCAACATGAATCCTATAAATATTCGAGACTTAAATAACAAAGTTATCGCATTTTACGTTTCAATAGTACATTAATTTGTATATCATTACACGAGTTCATGCATATCAAGACAACACGTCAAACTATTCTAACACAACGTGATGGTTAACGCTGAAATGATAAATTAAAACCGTCTGGAATCTTTGTCCTTGGAATAAATCGTACAGCTCCGTGTGCACTCAATGTTCCATATATATATATACGCTCATCGTGCACTAGAATGTGTAGATGAATGCATGAAAGTGAACTAGTCTGAAGACAGGAAGCAAGTCCGAAACGATCTTCGCCATACTCTCCTTACCCGAGAAGCATAGTATATCACAGGAAGTTCGTATAATTTTAATTTGAAAACGTATAAAGAAACAGAGGTAAAGCATTGGCAGCAGTTAAGGTCAGATGCATCGCTATACGACAACAACGACATATGGATTTGATGTTCACACTAATTAATTAGTACACAATTCATATTCCGGTAAATTAAATCTTGTTTATTCGGTGTACGTACATATTGTAAAACTCGCAAACCATTTTCATTTACAGTCCATTGCCTCACCATTGTCGTGTGCTGGGCGATTCTTTCGTTGGCGACATGTCGGGAGCCATGTAACTTAGATCTGAATGAAGACAATATCATAGCCAGGCCTCTCAACATAACCCTGCAAGAGCTAAGAATGGCCGCCGACAGGCTAAAACTGAAGACAGACAGACTTGTAGACAGCTCCGTAGACATGGTAACGTATAGTAAAAACGTGTTTGTTGAACTGAAATCGATGTTCAGTAAGATATATATATATATATTAGATGTTAGATATGTTTGGGGCATGTCCAATATATAGGTTTATCGAAGTATTGTGACTTACTCCACACATTTGTCCTTAATAAACTGTTCAAATAGCTCAGGACTCAAGTCAGCGTGTATGCCTACATTGTGTTAATTGTATGTTTTACTCATAGCACGTGTGCATATGGTGAGAGTATAGACTAAACTAAATTCTAAATGATATTCATGTCCTTGTGGTTGACCTATGATTCTCTTTTTGTTCAGCTTGCAGTCATGTACCGTCGATCCCCTCGCTATTGGCGCAGACTTTGTCGTAGGACTGGTAGAAAAAGTGTCCATGTTGGTGTTTCTACTACCGACACAGTAAGTGTTGGTCCTTAACTTTACTTAGTATTGTTTTGTTGCTGTTAAAACAAGTGTGGAGTTGATCTGATAACTACTTTTAAATAACATTTTCATTTTATGGATGCTCTTTTTGCAAATTCATACAGTACGCGTTATAATTGTTCTGCATCAATTATCATAAGTAAAATAGGCATGTTGTGCGTTTTGTGTCTCAAATCGCCAATGAAAAGATTCAGTATCCTGAATACGTGAGTATGCGTTGTTTTGATACATGCTTGTATTTTACTAAACTTTGAAATGTTTTGTCTTGACTGTGGTGGTACATTTGTGTTTTTATAAATGTTTTACAGGCAATATATACGTTGACATCCCACTACAGCATATTTGGGACCCTGGTTAATCATTTGGAGTATGCAGCTAATGAAGAGCACATCCGAATGCGCGGACAGCTGGCCCGGGACTTCGAGGACCTTTGCCAAAATGCTGACAGCTTTCTGTGTACAATGCAGATAGGTTTACTCGGTTTGTCATACGATGTTTCTAGCGTATACCACGTTCCCGTCACTGAGAACTTCAGAAACAATGGTCACAGCACACTGAGGAACTTTGGAATCTTGTGTACAGTTAGTAAGGTCTTAGATCACATGTCCATGACCTATACACATGTGCAGCTTCAGACCGAGCAAACGCCTGGAAGTATCGGGTAAACAGCTGAAAGTAACGAGTAAACGGCTGGAAATAACGAGTAAACAGCTGGGAATAACGAGTAAACAGCTGGAAGTAAAGACTCTGTCTCAACATGTATTTATTTTACAAGAAAATATCAGCGGGTATTTTGTATACATGTGATAGTCGACAAGAGGGACATATACGTGATGTGTATTCTTTCTATGTGTGTGTGATCACTTCTTTTTATATTATTCTTATTAAGTGTGTTTTACAGGACAACGTGTGGTAAACTATACATATTTTCTTTACATATATTTCGGGTAAAACAGATTTTTTCGCGTGAATGACATTCTTCGTGTGATTGTTTTCCAAGGGTTATATATCACTCTCATTCAAACCGAAAACTGATTCCTAATCACAGTAAGTAGAATTCAAGTACCCGGTAGAAGTGATTTGTGCATTCATACAGCTTACTTCTCTTTTTTAAATACGGGTTTTACATTCTCTACTTCTCGTTATTCTTGTTTATGGATTCATATAAATATGTACATGTAATGAAAATGAACTCGTATTTTGACTGTATTATATCTGTTTATTTTGATCTACACACTTGTCTTTTCCGATTAACATATCTTTTAATAAACAAATCGTAATTATGTTGATTTTATTTTGTATTTACCCGACATAATGACACATACTGGCTAACAAAGCGGATAACTCAGTGTCAGGTGTACTCATCATAGCTTTAAAGACGATCGCGATATTTTCATTTAGCATCATTTTCAATACTGTGGTACCCGGCTGCTCACGTGTGACATTTGTGTATGTTGCAATCAAGATAAACACTAAAACATACAAGATGGATTTGCCTCAAGCTAATCAGTCGGCTAATAGTGAAGCCAGTGTTCAGTATCTGCAACAACAGGTCCAACAGTCAGTTGCAATGGCTGTAGTGCAGGTATAACAACAAGCATATTTACAGCTGTAGTAACAACTTTTTACTGACCTTCACGTTTCAAATGATTTTATCATTTCATCATGAACAAAGTATTTGTAGACCCCTGTGTGATAATGCTTGCTTTATTTTGCGCATTTGATTTTGAAAACGATGTAAGACTTATCCATTACAGATGTTTAAGAGATTCCTGATCTCTAACAACAACACAATATGCATGTGTATTTAGTGCTTCAAAGGAAACCGTTCGCATTTGAGCTATTTTTCTGTTGGCCAATGACATCAACCCTATGTCGGAATATTCAGAGGCGGAAAAATCAGTAAAATAAATGATTTTCCTAAACATGCATTAGTTACATTCGAAAGAGCAAACAAAAATACATCAACTTGCACAATAAAACGACATTGACATACTTTAAAACATCTTTAGCAGCCTCTTAACAGTTTAAAGTAGCAGTTTGAATTGGTGGCATTAGAGATACCCATACATAAACGGTGAAAGCATGCTAGGAATGTTTATGTTTTTATTATACAGTCGTTCAAGGGGTTCCGGATCATTGTGAGTTCCGGATCAATCCAATGTACTATTGGCACATAAACTTTGATGTCCCTAAGGTTTTGAAAATGTCCCCTCATTTTCAGAGGTGATGTGACAAATGTCCCCTCAATTTTGAATCCTAGGCAGAACACTGCATGTACAGGTTGAGTGATTAAACTAAACTTTTTTTGCTCAAATTGATTCTGATTTTTGTTTAACCTAGTAGTACACAAAATGGCTACAGTCATGCTGCATAGTGTAAACAATCCAATTTAATGCCGCCGTTCACTGATTTAGAAAGTCAAAGTGTTAATTTCTTATACAGTTTGTTTTAAAAACAGTTTATATAAGTTTGGCAGTGCTTTATTTGTACAGATTTTTAATTATTTTGGTTTCACCATTCAACTGGTTATGCCACGTGTCTTTAACGTAAAAGTGAAGAACCTTGCATTTGACACATCAAAAATTACCACAAATGCATGGTTTTCTACGAAGAACTAGTGTATTGAACAGTAATCCTCAACAATACACTTGAACTTCTTTATAACACAAAGTCTATTATAATGTGGGCACTGCATGGCTCCTTAAAATGTTTCCAGTAAAATGTGAGTGAAAAAGTCCACAGACAACTGCTCACCTTGAATATGTAGAGATTTACACAATACAACAATTACATATTAAAACCATGCTCCTTGTGTATTTCCTGGCCAAGTTTGAAACCAGCTGCTCTTCCCTGTGGCAGTGTCAATGGGTCACTTGATAAACAATTTTAATGAAATGGGGATTTTTAAAAAATTAAATGATGATTGAGCAACTTTTGTTTGTCACATGCTGAACACTATGCATGTACCTTACTAAAAATAACTCTTGGACGGTCATTTATTTACAAGAAAAAAATGCAGAGACATGTGAAAAACATGTTACTAAAGATTTATCATGCCAGTGGTGTTTTTCAACCTTGCATTTGCAAAAGGAAGAGAAAAGCTACACAACTTTAAAAGACTGCTTATAAAAATGCACGTTTTATAATTCATAGTACAGTCAACTGCTGAAGGTACACCTAAAACAATAATAATACCGTCTCTAGATGGGTTCCGTTTTAATTTATTCTAGGTAAAAAAATTCAATTCACTTAACATTATTCATTTTGGAAACGTCTAAAACTGGGGACACATCCTATCCTCTACTCTTCCACATTTTTACAATCAACGTTCAATACAAATATTTTCTGGTTTATCATATCGGGTATTGCATAAAGGTATACATGTATATTCAAATCTTGATTTAATTCAACCCCAAAATCACATGTACTATGTTGACTATAAATCTTTTTTTAAGAAAGTCAGCAATTCCAATTCGTAAGAACAGGTACAATGGAGGGATGCTGTAAAAAACAACAACAAGCTATACAAATCATTTAAAGCCTAGAAAGTTGCAATCTCATTTAAATCAGCCCCCAACTTTAGCTCTAATACTATCAGCTGTTAGCCTAATAGCAGAAAGTAATGGAGTTAAAGTTAGGGGCTGATTTAAATGAGATTGAGAAAGTTGTTATACATGTCTTGATTGTTATAAATATGACCTTAAACTATTTTGCTTTCAGGACTTGGTAGACGCCTGTTTCAAGAAGTGTATAGCAAAACCAGATTCCTCCCTTAGCAATAGTCAGAAAGTAAGTCAAGTAATACAATGTGCCAATTTACTTGGTATACAACTTATAAGTTGGGGTTTATCAATTGTTCAAATGTCTTCTATTGATTTTATGAGAAAATTACACAGCATAGTTATTTATTTACTCCTCAAATATCAATGTTGCAATTTAACATGAGGAATTTAAACCTTTCAATTTTGAGCTGGACTCAGTCTCTTTTGAAGAAAAATGTGCATCAATACGCCTTGGTCACAAGTGACATGTTACGCAGAGGCCTAAATTTCAAGTTTAAGTTGTTTGTGGTTAAATCATGTTAAATCCAGTATATAGTGGTACTAATCCTTGGAGTTAGTATAGTGGTTAGGGTCATAAACTGTTCTGTAACACAAGTATTGTAATCTCTTTATATCACATTAATGATTTGGTTCATACAGTATGTATTCACACACAATGCTTTTTTTTTATTACCCTTTTTCAGTGACAAATTGTTACATAATTATAGTAAATTATTAGGATTCGTTGACCTTATTGTAAGATACAACGGAACTTGGCGGAAAATTGGAGGCATGAAGGAGGGTAATTATGATCCAAGCTATTTCAAGGGCAATAATTAGTTGTGCAGGACGAGGTATCCTTATATGATTTGATTCACAGTTTTAGTTTACCAAGCCCTGTTCACAACTAATGCTTGAATATTTGTTTTACTTTTTCAGAAGTGTATAGCTCACACAATGGATAGATACTTTGATGCCACAGGACTGATAGAAAAGACAATGATCAATAGAATTATGAAGGAACAGGGCTCAGGAAGCCCTTTCTGATCGAGTTTCAGAAACAAAAACTGAAATATTGACCATGTGTGTATATACAGAGTAGGGTGCACAGGGAATGTGAAATTAAGTGTATGAGGAGCTAAAACAAACATCCAAGACTTCAAGGAAAGACTGTGTTTCACTTAGTTTGACAGTGTTCCAACAGGATGAGCGATAAACATCTTGATACTGTAGCAGGGCAATGGTTTTGCTCATTTTTCATTGACTGTCCACATTTATCTTTGCTATATATCTATATGTACTAATAAAAATTGTTCTCCTCGTGTAAAAAATTATTAGAAATAAATAGATAGGCTAGGATTAAAAGTCAATAAATGCTCTCTTATTCCATTGTGTATCAAAAATACTAAGACTAATTATTTTAAGAAGAAAAATATACACGTACATGTATTGGCAAAAACTAGACATCTTAGCATTGGAATATATATATGCAGTTTCTGTTGTTACGGTATGAATTCTGCCATCATTCTGTTTTGATATTTTAAAGGGAGATTTTATGTAATTGGTTTTATGAATATCATGCATTCACATCTGCCGTGAAAAATTAAATGAAGACTTGTAAATGTTTGTGTTGTTTTGTACTTACTAATGGCCACACATTCAATAGCATTGCTAGGTGATTGTGCATTATCATTGGGCAGTGTGTTAGGTTTAACATACTCATCAGTGTTGTTTCATTAAGGTAACACATTTAACATCTTTTTAATGGAAGTTTAACCTGAATGTTTGATTACAGGATTGTTCTTATAAGAGTATAGTGTCATTGTTTAGTTGTAACTAATAAACAATGGTGCTGTGACAACCTGAGTAGTAACCTATATAGAACCTGCAGAGTTGAACAACCTGGGTAGTAACCTAAATAGAACATGCAGAGTTGAACAACCTGGGTAGTAACCTATATAGAACCTGCAGAGTT
>ENA-OREC01001884-OREC01001884.1-marine-metagenome-genome-assembly--contig:-NODE-1884-length-11103-cov-12.995556_pt1 | contig 11103 bp, 6 predicted proteins | sample MGYA00248626_ERZ508543 | MGnify/ENA primary metagenome ERZ508543 (study PRJEB26211, sample SAMN05518279) | marine metagenome | isolation source: Puget Sound, Washington, USA | host: Bankia setacea... | reverse complement strand
AACTAAAGTCATGTGGTCAACCAATTAGAATCAAAGTCATGTGATAAACCAATTAGAATTAAAACCATGTGGTTAACTTATTAGACCTAAAGTCATGTGGTCAACCAATTAGAAATAAAGTCATATGGTCTTGAAAAGAAATAGACTTCTCTTATTTTAGAGTGGTTTTAAAAGGACTACTTAATTCACTGTATATTTAGATATGTGTACTTCAAAGCTAGTATTTACATTTCAGAGGCCAAGTATAAATACAATGCCTTCGTTTACACTTGTGAAGATGATCAGGAAATAGCTGAAAAAGTGCAAGAACATTTGGAAAATCAAGGATATCAAGTATTCCTTAAAACTGATGTAGGAGTAGGTAGACGTAAGTATTGCCACAAAATGTTGCCTGAAGTTGAACTTTAAAAAAAACAAAACGAAATAAACATACATATATTATAAAAAATGATTCTTATGAAGGAGTCTGTGTTGAGTTTGAAAGAAAAGAAACAACACAAGGTTTCAAATTGCCAGCAAGTACTAGAAATCTTTTATGACTGACCCATTAACCATGATTTTTGACGATTTCTGTATATGATTACTAGGCTACAGGACTGAGTTCAGTTGTCTTTATATTCCACAAAAGCATTAATGCATAAGTACTTTGTGGCTGAGAAGTACAGATGAATATGTTGTTTGTTTTTAGCAAAAGTCAACTTTAAATTAAATGACACTAACCCTGCAGCTCAGGTAATATCCATGTTTTAGTGAAATGTATACTGCCTCCTCGATAGCCTAGTGGTAGAGTGATGGCTTCGAGTGCAAGATGTCCCGGGTTCAATCCCCAGTCAAGGACTGCGTCATACTAAAGACATTATGAAAAGGGTACCAGTAGTTCCCTTGTTTGGCACTCAACATTAAAAAGGGAAATACTGGCTCTTTCTGAAGAATTAAGATAGGAAAAAAATGTAATGGATCAAATCTGGGATAGAAATCCTTCGTAGTCGGAGGTCATTGGCCGAAAGACGCAGAACCTACAAAGGTCGAACGCTTAAAAAAAAGAACAGTGGCATGTGCATTGTATAGTGTATATTTGTTGATCTACAATTCATAGTAATTAAAATGTTGGACAACAGGACAATTCCCTCTTTTCATTAATGGGACAACTCTGTACATTTGCATGAGTGCTCTCCCTTTTGGGCAGGTATTTTCTTTAATTTAAAAAAGAAAACTACCACCTTTACTGTTCTATGTAGACATGCGCATTCTGAAGCACTGAAGCTTATATTATAGGAAAGTCTTATATTATGTAAACATGGTGATATATTTTGGTCCTAAACACTAAAGGAAAACACAATTTCAAACATTTTTACTATATACATTGTAGAAATACCTACCCAAAAGGGAGAGCACTCATAAAAGTGTACAGAGTTGTCCTTCAAACGAAAAGAGGAAATTCCGTTAATCCAGTATAATATAGAAACCTGTCTCATAGTTGACCTGCTGCTAATATAGAACAAGGTTTGATTACATACAAGGACCATGTCAAAAATTACCTTCATAAGTATTGATATACATTTATCAAAAATAGACATCACTGCATGATTCAATTTTATAGCCTACACCCAACAAAATGCAAGGTAGTTGTTTTATTCGTAGCAACTGTGACAATTAGAATCACAACCTTTAAGTAATATGTGCTGCAAGAAACATCCTACCAGTGATCGCTTCATTACTGGTTGTATATCCTTCAGTTCTATTATTCTATTTTCAGCTGAAATGGCAGATTGCGAACAGCGAAGTAATGAGAGTGCAGTGGTGGTGTACATATATTCCAAAAACCTTAAACGTGACCACCTAGCCGCCAGGTTCTTCTGGGAGATTTATACGGATGGCAAGCCTATATATGTGATTGATATTGAAAGCACTTTTAAACCCGAAGAGCCTATTGAAGAAGCAGCAGAGGATCAGGGGATCAATGGTGAACAGCAATCTCTAGAAGTGGACAACGTGGAGGCGGGTAATAATAACATGCCAATTAGTTTAGTTCCGCAACTCGATAAAGTAAAATTCTGGAAAAATCTACCACGCTTACACTGGCCAAAAGAAACCGACTCCAACAGAAAGAAGACAAATTTCTGGTGTGAGTTAAAAATTAGGATCCCCAAGTTTTCTAACCAGAGGTGCCCCATTGAGAGAAAAGGAGAAGGGAGAGATTCTACAAGTAGCACTGTGCCTCTGATTGGAGAACAATCCCCTCCTGTTAGCCCAGTCGCTGTTAGCCCAGTCGCTGATCAGGTTTTCCCTTTTGAAGATGATAACATTCAACACGCAAATACTTCTGGAGACCTAGAACATAGAGGTAATGGCCCAGTAGAAAATAATTATAATGCTATTGTTGAGAATGACCTGTACAAAGAACATCTACAGCAAATGGAACCGAACATTACACATGGAAATGGCATGGAAAACTTTTACGTAGCTCAATCGCATGAAGATAAGTCTAGATTTGTTGATCCTGTAGCAAACACTAGTCATCTTGCTGAAACCAATGATGTCTTTGAAACAAGAGATGCCACATATGAGGATGAAACAAAAGTAATGTCGCCTTATCGACCAGCAGAGCATTTTAATCATGGTAATTTGAGTACAGCTAGAGAAATTGAGCATGGTAGAAACGTTGACCAAGTGAAATCTATGATAGGTAATCCTTCCTATAGACGTAGTGTTAGTAAGGAGAAACGGAAACCTTCGTTAACAAGAGGAGATAACCATGCTTTGGACCGACCAAGTTTGAGCAGGGTTGATAGCTACGAGCTTAATAGACCAATGTTGGCGAGGCTTGGAAGTAGTACGTCTTCTGGGCAGTTTTCAACATTCTCTTCGATGTCTAGTGAAACATCTAATGCCCATGAGGAAAGTAGGGAAACTAGATTCAGCATGCCACCCCCGCTTGTTGAAAATGAAACTGTCCGTGATCAGATTGGTGATACTGGCAATATGTTAAATCAGCAAAGTACACCTAAACTGTCCATTTTTCCCATAAGGAAGAATTCCGATGGCCAGACTGGATCACCGGAGAGTGGATACTCTACTAGTGTTCCTCTTACAGCAAATTCAGACTTTCAGAATACAGCTTTCCCACTTCTACCTGAACAACAAGAACAAAGGGTAGAACATTCTAAACACTGAAATAAAATAGCAAACATGCCTAATTGCTTTTGTGAGACTTATATATTTTTATTTTTTATATTGACTGTATTACCGCATGTAAGCAAGACTTGTGATGAACTTAGTTGGCTTGGTTTTAGTCTATAGTTAGGGCTAGTAGTTAAGAAAATTAACATTGAAAGTGACAATTTGAAGAGCATGTGAAAGTGAAAGTAATTACTAATTAACCAAGAAATTAACTTTTATCAGTGTGATAGGGCAACATGTCACAGTGGAACATGGTGGACCAAAGTTGGTGTGGTATTTCTATGACCATCAAACCAATTAAGCACTAATACACATGTATCTGTTTCAAAAGTTTAGTATGTTTTAATTAATTGTTTGAAACAGGTCTTATGTATTTTATGTCATTACATGTATAAACATATACACAATTTTATTTAAACTGTAAGCAAGTACTGCTCCAAACAACTGATATACATTCCATGACATGTATTTGTTTAGAGTTTAGGTGTCCAACCAGAAGTACTGAATATTATTTGCTATTTTTATAGCCAGAGCTTTGACCCAGATATGAGCATTATTATACAAATGTACATTATATACACTTATTCATTATTGCTCAAGTCCCATAGTCGGTCGTTTCTCCAAGTCACTGCTCAAGTTTTATATTGAAAAAGAGATGTGAAGCTCATTTATTTGTATCTTGTTCACTAATGACACAATTATATAGACTAAGACTACATGTATTTGTATAAAGATGTTATAAGCGGATGTGTGACATGGATGTATATAGAGTAATCCAAAGGTTTATGTTAAACATTTTAGTTATATACATGTATCCCCAAATAATGCAATTAGTGAGAGTAAACTGGAGTCTGCAGATGGTTGGTCAGTCAGTCAGGCAGACAGGCGTTGAAAAGTTGTGTCTCAAACTACTTTCTTATATTTTTTAAGTCATCTAAATGATTTTTTTAATGGTAATTTTCTTCTTATCTTCCATTATATAGTTGGTATAGGGAGTATACTCATCCCAATCAGTGATAGATCTAGTTTAGATATGTTATATTGAAGTTTACATCATAAAATGGCATCCAATTTAGCCAAGCAAGATCAATTCAAAGGGAGGTAAATTTTAGAATTGAATCTTAAAATTCTCAACTCTAGCTATTGATTTAGTTTTCATAAAACTTTGTCGAGTTTTTTTAGTCATGACATTAGTTTCTCTCAACTAACCTTTGTTATTTTGTTTTTTTTATAAAGGCAGAATGAAATACATTAATTTAGTATGATTTTAAATATCTGTATAATAGAAGTCTTAAGTTTTCATTTTGAGTAAGTTTATTGTTACCACCTGTAGTGAACTAAATATATTTTATATTATATACATAGTTTAAATTGTAATATGTACTTGTAGATCAATGGTAGGGTACTTGCATGTTGTAAGTTGTGATTCTTATGTTGAAATTATTTTTATCAAGTTCTAAAAGTTGCTACCAATGAAACAACTACCTTGCATTATACAACATGCATAAGGATATTGCTTGAATACTATAAAAACAAAAACAATTACCAACAATGTAACGGGCAACATTTAAACAATGTAAACAAACTGGATAATTTTCACAGTTACCGTTCTTTTTCATTTTAACTATTGAGCTCAATGAACATCCTGATAATCTTTGGGTATCGGTACATAGATTGTGTAGCTAAAATCTGTTACTGAGAATAGTTGATAGTTTAAGCCTTGAAAGTGGATTTTGTTTCTTTGATGTTTCCTAGTCTATATTTAGATTTGTTTTAACACCAGGTTAAAGACCCGCCCGAACTGCTGATAGAGACAGTAACAAGTAAAAGTGATTATTGTCTAACCTGTTTTTTCGCCCAATCAGATAGCTGTATTTTTTGAAAATTTGAATTTCTGTTTCACTAAGACAGACAATATACCGGTGTATGGAAATACTGCGGTGTATATAAAATATTGTGCTGTCTTCCTAAAAATAGATTATACTCTAAGATGCTTAGAATACATTTGTTCAGTATCTTCATTATTAAGATGCCACAGGATCTTGCTGTGCTCGCGCCCTTAGGTCTCTTAATCGTGAAGACACAGACAATGTACTCTAACTATTACGTGTATTTGATTATCAATGAAATGTATATACGTACGTGCCAGTGACATTGTATCCTATCACTGTGTATGCTTTATCAGCAGTCATGTTCTTAATCTCCTTGCAAAGATTGGTGCACTTTATGTTTCATGTCTGTGTTATTGCTTTACTAATTGCCTACTTTCGTTTGAGGGACAACTCTGTACATTTGCATGAGTACTTTTTTGGGGGGGTATGAATTTCATTACTTTTAACAAAGAAAACTACCATGTTTACTGTTTTATGTAGACATGCGCATTTTGATTGACAAAGCACTGAAGCTTATGTTATAGGAAAGTCTTATATTATGTAAACATGGGAATACATTATTGTCCATGACATTAAAGGAAAACACAATTTCAAAATCTTTACTATTATGCATATTGTAGAATTATCTACCAACAAGGGAGCAAACTCTTACAAACTTAAAATATTGAATATAGGGAATTGTGAAAGCTCTATGGACAGTCATGTTATTAATATCCTTGCAAATATTGGTGCACTTTATGTATTATGTCTTTGTTATTGCATTACTGCTTTACTAATTGTGTTTCATTAATAGCTACTGAATGTTTATCAATACATGTACCATTAAGACTTTGTTAATGTTTCACTGTTGAACTTTAATGAAGAAAAAATCTGTACCTGTGTTTTATCGCGGTAATAAAATATGGGTACGGGTGTGAAGAAATCCAAAGGAAGAATGGCTTATAAGTGTTTGTATAGAGCAGTTGATGTTGGCTACATTGTTAGTCCTCCAACAGCCTTTTACTGTTGTATGCACCTGCCTATATGGGAGTATGAAAGGCCTGGGACACTGCTGTTTATATTTTAGTACTCGTTTGTTTTGCATGTACACATTTGATTGTAGAAGACTTATAAACCTTTTACATAGTCTCTAGATATTTTCTATTGTTCCTTGACCAATAGTTGTACCAGTATCCATACAGTTAGTAACATTCCTTCCATGGGTCAATCGTTCTACATGTGCTTATACATTTGGTGTAATCAACTTACCTTGAATAAAAGTGAATACCTGTAGCTTTCACAGATTTACCTTCTGATTCAATAGTGTATAACACAATTAACCAGTATGTTTACCTTATGCTTGAAACTGTTGACACTATCAGTTTAAACAATTTAAGAACACATTTGGATGACATGTGACTACCAGAAACAACCGCAGTCATAAATGTTCCGATTACGTGTTAGATATGTAAGGAGGGTGCCACCCCCTCGGCATCCGGAATACCACATAGTTATGGACCGGCATCCAGAATACTACTTAATTTTTAACTGGAATCCAGAATTTATAAAAAGGTTTGATAAAAAACACCTATAACTGTGCTGCAATGGTGTGTTCCTTAATTAGTACTTACCATGGAGACCTTTCCCTAGAACATAATGTAAGCACTAGCGGTGGATTTGGGAGGTGTATCCCCTTCTGCGTGTCGATTTGATTTTTAAATGGCAATGTTTGGTTATACTTCGCGAATTAATAATACTTATATCAAGAGAAAGAGCAGTTGCTCTAGACATGATTTGATTTTTTTGTGTGGGGAGGGTACGGGAGCGGTGTCACACCACGCGGTCGTTCCGATTATAGATGTGTAAATGGTGCTTTTCCCTATTTCTAAATCCAATAAAATACGATAGTTAACATGACAATGTCAGGGGCGGTTCTAGGATTTCGTGTGGAGGGTCGTGGTGTAGGTGGATCATGCCCTGCTCCTTAAATTTTTAGAAAACAAGGACGCTAAAATGTGCTTTTTATTGCATTCTGACACTAGTTGAAAGTATGTTTTAGAAGTTGGATCTTCCGATATATGTTTTTAAAGAATAGACGCCCAACACAAAAGGAAAGGCTCTTCCACAACTCTTTTCCAGAACAGTCAGCTACCAAGCTACAGGTCCTGGTTCAACAACAACAGAGCTATGGACACTACTAGTAACACGTCCATTGAGCACGGAGAGGTCCTGACATTAAAGAAACATTTTTAAAAAGATCTTTTAAGGTAGTTACAAGTTTTATTGTAAGGTGATACAAGGTCACCGGCCCAAAATTCACAATCATATGTTTCAAAAATACACAACGTGAAAAAGAATACATTAATTGCCAAATAGATTGAATAAACACAAACAATTCATTGATAGAACACACAAATACCCTTTTCTGGAACTATTTTTTTACACATTATCACATTCTTGCATAAGTTTTCTAATAAATAACGTCAAAGGTTTTAATGTTTTAAAATTATAGCTTTCATTTTAAATGTACATTAAATGTATTTAACTACTATTTAGAAGCCTATGATGCATACAGCGACCGTGATTAATCAGTACCGACAAAAGTACCGGTCATCGAAAAGTGCCGGGATATAGCATGCGCCTAGAAGAGGGGAGGTAACTAAACAATAAATAAAAAAGCCGGTAGGTAAGAACGATTAAGCTAATCTACGAAAACAACAAAGACATAGTTGCCTCTATGAGATATATTTTACTTAACGACATGTTATACGTTTGTAGTACTGAAATTATATGTGATGGAGTAGTCGTCGCCCATAAAATACAATTGTCATACGTTTTCGCGATTTGTTTATTTTGCAGCTCAAAATGTATTTTAACCATTCTTAAGAGCAACATTGTTTTGTCAAAGATTTGTGAAATGAAATACTGAGAAATCATTTTCAGCAATGTAGTTATATATGCCAGCTCAATTTTATTGATTCTATCAAGTTCGTTTGTAACTTGTGAAGTTAAATGTTTCTTTCCCTTAGATGCTTGTTTTTGTCTAAGGTTATAATCCCCGTCTAGTAGGTTTTCGTCGGTTTAAGCGGTTTTCGGGTGATTGACCTATTTAAACTAAAGCTATATTTTAAAATACCTTGACAATTTTAACCTGCTATGCTGCCTTTATCGTTGTCATTTACTTAAATCTTCCAGGTAGTATGCTTTTGTTTACATTTGACACAAATGGCGGGTACTTACTGAGCATGCGTCTGGCATGGTATTTTTACAACCATCAAAGGTCAACAGCTTTAAAACTACACTGCATAACTGAAATTATGTGTAAAGCTAGTTTATATGATAGTCTATGATTTATCATCAATTTGTGACAATTTGAACACTTTAAACAAAGTCTGTTATGGTTTCCAACACATTTTAGCAACATGGAGCATACATTGGAGTTATCCTTTTAAACAAATGTGTACCAAAATGGATCACCATTTCTCTTACCTTATTTGGGCTACAATATGACGTATGAACCCACTCTTTACATCCGGTATTTAAAGAAGATTACACATTATGTGTATAACTTAGTGTTTGCATATATATATCGTAGTGCTATTGTTGACATGTCAATTTAATATGTTAATTGCCAGATGGGTTTATGACCTTCTGGTGTAAATATGAATAAACTAAAACTAAAGCTAAAGGACAAAAAAATCAAAATCTATAACCTGACATGGTTCAAGCTTATGCCTTACAGGAAATCTACCAATTACAAGTTCGACTTACTAACCAAGTTTTCACCCCTGAACATTTAATCTGTGCAAATATTCAGTGTGTAATTTTGATACATATTTTTAGGCAAGTGTTGATATGGGCAGGCACTCATCTGACAGTGAAGAAGAAAAGAAAAAGAGAAAGAAGAAGAAAAAGAAAAGGTCAAGGTATAATGTATAGAGGGTACAATTTATATTTCAAGCATACACAGATATTGTTCACTACCAGGAGTGTCATCTAGCTGTTCCAGTTGTATCTAGAACTTTAAATGATTTTTTTAAAGTTTTGTGGCTTTAACCAGTTTTCTTTTTACCAATAACTTACTTGACTTTGTTCTAAATGGCAATGAACTAGGCTATAGACAGAATCATTCAAATGCACAGATTTAAAATAAAGTACCTACTTAAGCAAAATTTCCAAAAACACATCTTCTTGAAGTTATTATCAAGCTTATAACCACCTCGATAGCCTTGTGGTAGTGTGCTTGGTTCGAGTGCAGGAGGTCCTGGATTCAATCCCCAGTCGAGGACCGCGTCATACCAAAGATGTTAAAAAAATGGTACCAGTAGTGCCCTTGTTTAGCACTCAACATTGAAAAGGGATATACTAGCTCTTTCTCAAGAATTAAGACAGGACGAAAAATGTGATGGATAAATCTGGGATGGAAATCCTTCAAAGTCGGAGGTCATTGTCTATTGTGAAAAAAACATGACCACGCAGAACCGACAAAAGTCGAACACTAAACAAAATAATCACCAAGCTTATCTTTTTGCCCCATCCAGGTCTAGATCAAGAAGTGCTAGTGTGGAAAGTCGTCAGTCAGCAAAACCAAAGAAATCAAAAAAGAAGAAGAAAAAGAGGTCACAATCTAGGTCACCATCCAGGTCACCAGATCGTTACAGAAGGTCAAGGTCATATGATAGATACAGATCAAGGTCAAGATCGCGCAGCAGAAGGTCAAGAAGTAGAACTAAATATAGAAAGTCAAGGTCAAGGAGCAAAAGCCGCTATTCAAGGTCCAGATCGCGGGATAGAAGGAGAAAAAGGTATACTGAAATTTATAGGAGTATTTCTAATTGCTGTTCACAAAGAAAGCTCACAGTATTGAGTTCAATTTTTTTTAACCGACACAAACATACTACAACGAGGGCTGTGTGTAAAGAACTAAGTCATATCTATGATTCCATTTACAAGTGTCTACTGAATATAACATCTTTTGGTATTCATGTTTTTTCAACTTAATGAAAGAGAAAATAAACAAAAGCCCTGACAAGTGTTGGAGTTTGAAGTTTTCATAAAGGTTATTGTGGGAACAGAAGGTCAACACATTTCAGTGCACAAAAGGTTCACTAGTCCTATCGTGGTTTTGTATGCAGAATAAGCAGACATATGAAAATCTGTAGTGTAATTTTCTCGTTTTTACCATACCTTTATAATCCTATGGTAAACAAATTGTTCTTCCCTTAATTTTGTTCCCAGCTGTTTTAAAACTATCTGGCTATGTTATATTACAAACTTGATATTTTCTACAGGTCAAGGTCATATGACAGTCATTCAAGGTCATCTAGAAGGTCATACAGTCCTGACTCTAGACGAAGTAGGAAGAACAAATCTAAAGAAAGAGAGTAAGTATAGCAATAATTACAAATTGCACTTGTTCTTTCACAGGGAATAAACCTTGCAGTTGTTTTCAATGTTTAAATTGGTTTCTATTTTCTCTTTCGGAAATAAAAGTAACATATGTTTAAGAAGACATCTTACTAACTACTTACCTCTTCATTGAAAGGGAACCGCTTCATTTAAGCCTAGTAGTAGATTGCTGGCTTTGAGTGCAGGAGGTCCCACGTTCAATTCTCAATAAAGCACAGTGTCATCCCAAAGACGTTATAAAAATGGTACCAGTTGTTCCCTTATTTAGCACTTAACATTAAAAGGGAAATACTGGCTCTTTCTCAAGAATTAAGATAGGACTAGGAAAGTAATGGATAAAATCAGGGATGGAAATCCTTCAAAGCCGGAAATCATTGGCCGTTGTTTGCACTTCCTTAGTATTGCGATGTTATGTAGCATTAAGAATGGCTTTGAATTTCATACAAATAGCAGCATTTTTGGGAGGACATTTGTAACATTTGTAGAGATCCCTGTCTCATATTGTTGGAATAGCCAGTTAATTCTTTGTTTATTGTAGAGATCCCTGTCTGATATTGTTGGAATAACCAGTTAATTCTTTGTTTATTGTAGAGATCCCTGTCTGATATTGTTGGAATAACCAGTTAATTCTTTGTTTATTGTA
>ENA-OREC01001883-OREC01001883.1-marine-metagenome-genome-assembly--contig:-NODE-1883-length-11108-cov-13.720243_pt1 | contig 11108 bp, 5 predicted proteins | sample MGYA00248626_ERZ508543 | MGnify/ENA primary metagenome ERZ508543 (study PRJEB26211, sample SAMN05518279) | marine metagenome | isolation source: Puget Sound, Washington, USA | host: Bankia setacea... | reverse complement strand
ATAAAAATAGCGTCAACCTCAAAGAATTATGGTGGTGCGGCCGAATAAGCGTATTAAAGCAAATGTATTGGTAAATATATCAAAAATACCATGTTATCTTGTAAACAAACTTTGAAAAAGCTGTGTTCGACACTAACAGTATTCCGAGACAAGAACAAATACAACAGGGACGCCGTGATAAAACTTTATTGCATCGTCAAAAACGATTGTTTAGCCTTTAAAACATTTTCTGAATTTCGTAACCAACATTCAACAAAAGCATTCTGGTTCAAAGCGCTATCAACACGGCGATAATGTGAATGGCGACATCGCGAAAACAGGTGACACATCGTCGATGTATTGCGTTTTTTAGTTGTATAACCGAGTTTTAAATCGAGTTCCAAACTGATTAAACGTATTTAGAAGCTATTAAAGAGCATGCCATTGTAACCCCCCCCCCTACCATCGGTTCATCTGAGCCTTGACAGCTATGCAATCCCTATCTCTGCAATAGATTACGTATTTGTTTTACTCTACTTAGTACTTACAAAACTATGAGATTGTTCCAGTTATTCTAAATGGATTATTTTATTTTTCAAAGTTTCTTGACACGTGTATTTACACAAAGGATACGAATTACTATAGTCAGGTGAAGCCGGATAGTTGGACGTATTGCATGGGAACATTGACCAGACACTCGTCAATTCATTATACAGTCTATTGACTTTTGAAATAGGTGAATTAGATTGTCGTGCTCTTACAGCAGGGAACACAGCACATGTTCATTGTATACACATGTAACACCTATTTTGTAATACATTGACCCATGTAATTTATTCCATAGTTTCAGGTCAATGTTCGTAGACAATACCAACATTTTATATTGTGATCTTAAATTTTAGTTCCGTCTTTTGTTTACCTACCTGTTGAAGAAAGTGATCACAGTACTGAGGGAGGGCATCAGCTGTAGATGTGAGTTCAGTTGAAGGAACAGCCAATACGCCAACATTCTGTACACACTGTACTCGTTAAATACAAACAGGCGATTCGACTTCACAACCTTCTGTAGCAGGTCCAATGACATCTCACGGAGCTGAATGTTGTTTGAAAGCTGTAACAAATAAATTAACAGATAAGTGCATGTTAACTTATTATTACATTCAGTTACGCTGATTTTAATGACTAAAATGATGGTTACTAAAGACACTGATGGTTACTAAGGACACTATGTCAACATATTGTGATTAAAGGTTGTGATCCTTATTTTGAGGTAAATATTTTTCAAATTTTAAAAGTTATTTCAAATGAAAAATCTGTTTACCTAAAAATTAGAATCACAATCTTTAATTTAAAGGGAGCAAACAAACCAGATATTTTTCATAAATTTTGTAAAGTCCATTTCTGAGATAATTTGCTGGTGTAAGCCTGAAAGAGTAATAATTAAGTGTTTTTTTTGTGTGTGTTCCTAGTGTATTTTAAGGCTTCTTAACCAACGGATGAAACTTAAATTCCATTCTAGGTAAATGTTTATAGCAACGGACAATCCATGTATTGTTAATATTGTACACTTTAAGTGACTATGTATCCTACCAACGTTTACAAGCAAATCATACAAGCTCAACAAAAATAAAACGATAATTTATTTATCTAGTACATTGTTTCAGCTACTTTTCAAGAGATGTCAGTGCAAAAGGTCTGCCTACGCCTGCATTAGCACTTAAAACCCTTCGGCTTTCATTACTCGATTTGTATTCAGTTCCTTGCATTAACTAACAACAAACAAACAAACCAATAATACTAAATTTCTTTTCACAAATTTCGAGTAATCAAGCGATAGAGAGAGAACAATTATCCTAAATGCTGTCTTTAACCAGAAAATGAAAACAATTCACAGGAGTAATAAACGTTGCAAAGGGTAACAAAAATGACAAAACTCATTTATTTGTCATGTGCCCCTGAACAGTAATTGCCAAAAACTGTTAGATCGTTCCAGATTATGTAATGCATTGTAATCTTCGAAATGTGTCTGTATGCCTAGAGATGCCTTAGCTGTAGTCAGCCGGAAGACACAAAAGGACGTACCTAATTTAAAACCATGAGATAAAGTTTCAGTTTAGTTTCAGTTAAAGTTTGTATCAGCTTACGAAAATACCTACCCTAATGGTCTAATGAGGTTTTCAACAGTTTTTATGCACAGGGCTATGTGATAGGATTCCTTGATACATGGATGCATGGACAGATGAAAAGAACAGATGCATGCATAGAAAATAGTGACACTATCTTGTGGTCTTTTACCTTAAATGCAAACCTGGGAAGCCATTGCATATTAGATTGCTATGGTTTCACATTATGTATATACTGAGGGGTGAGAGTGCAGGAAGTTTCTATCTGCTTCTATGATTTAGTTTCTATGGCACTCAATTTGTTAAGTTGTTCCTGGTTGGACATTTAGAAATGAGGTTTTACTTCATATACCAGTTTAGTGTAATATTTGCTTCATTGCTTTACATACTGTTATTTTAGCATTCTCACACACTCAATTAATACTGCCTTTTCTGAATTGACAACGTGACAACATTTCGTATTATAAAAGACTGTTTTATATATGGATCGCTTTCATACTTTGGATTGCAGAATTCAAACACACATACATATGAAGTGATATATTTCTACACTCACCTCTGAAATGAGATTCAGTTCGAGCCATCTTTCACATGCTAGCACCAAATATTCTTGTTGATGCTGAAAATATACAAAATAAAAGGGTAAAATAGCAATGACATTTTTTTGGGTAAAATCATTAAATACCGTTGGTCACAATTGTTTGATCAACTAATACACTTTATTATTTCTATGTACAACTCAGGTCGTGAGGAAATATAAATACATACATATGCACTAAAAAAAGTCAGTATAATTTTAAATAAATCTAAAAAATTCTGTGTTTCACAAATCTGAAAGGTCAATTTAACGCAAAATGACTATGAAGAAGTCAATCAAGAAAATCCTAACTTATTAAAATGCGAAAGATTTTAAATATGTGTGTGTATTAATTTGGTTCTGTTCTGTCATATATAAAACACACCAGTCTCATATTCGTTTTGAACTCGTAACTTAGAATCCATTGTTTATACACAGTCTGTTCATCACAACCTTATGAATTCTTGAGAGGGCTAAAAGATGTTCTACTTTCAAAACTATTAGTTCTCCAAAAGCTCCCGTGCCATATTCATGGAACTAACCAGAGTACAAAGACTGCATATTGAAAAATTACGCAACGGAAGCCAAAGTACATTTCAAGGGGGTGAATGCGAAAAGGTTCAATCTGATTTTTTATGCTTTGTTATTTACAACCTTTTTATTGTCAACCCTCAACTTGTGATGGACTTCTTATCTTGAAGAATATTGAAGCAGGAGTTTGATGTATTGCTGCGATAGGGATTTTATGAAACATTTAAGTGATTCCAAAAATAGACACATGATAGGATTCTAAAAAGCATTGTGTTTAAATAAGAATGCTGTGGGGTTTTGGGCTTTTTAGTATTTTGTTAGATATGGGTTTTTTTTAAAATACCAATACAAACACAACGGCCTTCTAAACAAAGTGCAGTTGGAAGAAAAAATGTTGTGTAAGTGCTGAAACACGATCTACTGTTTGTTAACCTCGTGATTCGATCATAGGATACATTGATTAACGAGTTGCACGCACACCATTTTCCACTTTATGTATATATAGTAAAACTAATCAGGGGCCATAATATTTGCCAAATTATGCCAAAACTAAATATTTCTAAATACTTGCATATTGATGGCATTAACAGCAGTACCTTGATTTACATTAAATTCATGGCGGCAGTTGGGCACAGAAAAGATCAGAGGCAGAGAAAATGGCACCTGTGAGATTTCCACAGAGAATAATAAAGATGTTTTGTTATCAAAGTGCCTTCACAATGCCATGACCTTGTGGAACCTTGTCATAAATCTACCGCGAACCTTTCATGATGTCTGCCATTTTCTTTCATTGATTGACAACGTTTCATATTTGTAACCGGTCTTTCACGTTTTATGGGCGACATGAAACATAACTAAAATAACATTTCTTTGCCCAAAAAAACATTGGCACAAAAGCATACACAACAACTAAAATGAAGCCCCTACTCTGTAATCATTTCACCAAACCAAACACGATCATTTTTTCAGAAAGCATCCATAATATCCTGAACAAAACTGGGAGAATACAAAAACAATTACAAGTTGAATCAATCAGGGGGCAATACTGGTAGCATTATTGTTCAGGGAGAAGTGTGTTTGACCTGTGTTTGTTCTAGTTTTTGTGTCAAATAGAAGATACAGCTGAGTTTTGTCACGTGTATCCAATGTTAAAAGCCAATCAGGTTTTATATTTAGATCCTAAGAACAGGAATAAAGTTGTATTACATGTTGTTGGAGAGTACTTCACGTTTTCTACCAAGAAAATCTAATCAGAATTGGCAACCTAACAAAATTGTCTAAAGATGATATTAAGTTTGACAGGAGAAGATATCTGTGTAAACATATAGGACAGTAAATGCTTCAAACGACAGTAAAAGAATAGCATTGAGTTCTAGAACAAGAAAATTTAGGGAATGCCATGGAAAAAGTTGCCACCGTCATAACTTGAGTAAAATTTAGGGGCTGAGGGTCACGGAAATCATTTTACTTTAGCACTTATGCAACACAAAATTTAAGGCTTCAATGCAATCATAATCCCTTAATTATATCCAAAGTAACTCTTTTTTTCCAGATGCATTGTTTTACATGATAAAGTAATTAAAACAAAATACAATCCAAAATGATGGTGTAAGGTATAACTTTTACAGAAGTGCTTTAGTAGAACGGAACATTATGGTAATAAGAAAACCAAGGTCGTTAGAGGCTACTAAGCACAGTTCAGTTTATTACCATGCATAAAAGCCCTACAGTGAGTCAGTTGTCTTAATTCACTATTTTCGAAAGTTTAGGTTTGTTAGATAGTTCTCTTGTTGGTAGGTATTTCTGAAATGTGTATTTATTAACAAAGTTTGAAATTGTGTTCTTTTAATGTCAAGAACACTAATATATTTCCATTCTTTTCCATAGTTTTCTTCGTTAAAGGTAATGGAAATACCTACCAAAAAGGGACAGCACTCATGCAAATGTACAGAGTTGTCCCTCAAACGAAGAGAGGGAATAGTGAGACCCAAATACAATGCAATGCGATGTTTGTGATTGAAGATATGTTGTCTTAATACATGTAGCAATTTAAACAAACCAGTCTTAATATTGAGTGTTATCTATTGTGGTACTTTACTTTGTTTATGTTAAGGACCATAAGGACTTCACATACTTAATTGTTTTTCGGTCAATCCTCATCAAGTTCTTTTCATGACATTCTTTTCCAAAATAAACAATATTAAAGAGCAAACGCTACTTGGCATTAGACAATAACATTTCAATTAAAATGAAAAAAGTGCAAAAGAAAAAACTCACACCCTACTATAGATAACCTCTCCTACTTTCACTGTGGTAAAATGTCAAAGTACTACTGTAATTTCTCACATTAATGTAAAACTTGTGACAGTATTTTAAGAAAATAAAAATAAATGACATTCAGTAAATTTCGTCTGCAGGGAACAAGGAGATTGTATTGTTGAAAAGTGGTAACATAAGAATCAACTGTAGCTATTCTGGGTAAAGGCATGCAGTTTAGCAGAAACAAACATTCTTAGATTTCGTGTTTATGTGGATAAGATGTCTGTAAAAAAACTTACCAAAAATGACCTTACATGATTCTATATGTATATGTTTTACATTGTGCGTTTTAAATACAGTGCTTAAGTTGGCATGTTCTTCTACAAATTGAGTTTTAAAATATTAGGGTGTCCAAAATTTAGATGCGGAAAATTAATATTTTGGTCAGTAATTAATGTGTGTGAATATTTAGGGTGACTGTAAAGTTAGAGTTATAATAGTAGATCAAGTCTGGTTATTTGGTTTGTAAAGGCTTCTTACCCTGGAGGCAACTTCGTGATATTTGCACACAGTCTTCACGTTGATATTGTCCAGCATCAACTTCACACATCTGAAATATAATATATAATGAAGTTCCACTAATGAGACAGCACTCGAGATCACCAAAAAGTAGTTTTAATATAAGAAATTGATTTAAGTTGCTAGACTCAAGTTCATTCCTCATGTTAAGTGCATAAGTTAGATCTTTAAATTACTAAGCAAGGCTTTGTAACCATCATGACGAAAGCAAGAGAGGAACTCTACGACTTAAAGCAGCAGGATGCTATGTGCTTTCAAATAAAGAAGCCTATACAATAGTCATACATATACAACTGTACTGCATTCAACTCGTTGTACTTGGTGATACTGTTTTTAATTGTTTTTAATGTCAGGGCCGTAGGCCGAGGCTTTTTTAACAATGACCTCTGATAAAATGAAGACTATATAGTCAATATCTACTGACAATGCAGGCAGCTTAATCAAACTTAGAAAAAATTATATAAACTTGATTTTATGGGAGAACACATTATTCTAAAAAAAGCTACTGTATTTACCCTTTGATTAATGCATCAAACTCTAAAATGGAGGCTGCAGCCAGAACTCCTGCTAACTGTTCTACATCCACGTCTACATCGTCATGGTACATGTTGCCAAGGGCGATTGCCATAGCTGAAAATAGTTTAGACAATGTTGTTATACAGAGGAGCTTTTTCTAATCATAGATCAATCATTGTTTCATTTAGCGGTTTCATTTATAGATCTATACAGTACTTGGTATATATAAAATTATGTGCTGTCCTTATTTTTTCAAGAGCTGTGCAGTGTCAATATGTACAGTAGCATAGATGGCACAGTCTTGACAATCTACAGCGCAAACAATTGTCCATTAGAGAAACCTGAGGTTGCCCATTTAAGCCAAACAGAAGAAGAATCATTTTACATGAGCATTATAACTAAATAACTTAAGAATTGTCAATAGATCGCTTGTTCAAATACTTCAGACGATTATTATGGTAGAACACACTCTGCAAGGTTATTTTTGATACTGTTTGTTTCTTTGTTTTGTTGTTGTTTTTTCAGGGTGTCTCTGATATTTGCAGGGTCTGAACTTGGCAGTAAGATAGGCGTACTCTTATCAAGCTTAGAACATATATCTTGAATCTTGTTGACAGTGTTGCTTTTTTTAAAAAATGATCAAGTCTGTAAAACTATTTTTTTGCGACAGATTTTAGTTTATGCCAGTTTTTACTTATCTATTTTAGTTTGTCAAACAAGTAATTTTTATTATTTAAATCATGCTTTAATCTATTCCAGAAACCGCCCAGTACCATTTAGAATTTGCCATGAGGGTAAAGTTTTGTGCTCAAGGAAACAACGGAAGCTTTTGACGGGGTTCAAACTCAAAACTGACTGATTAGGAGTCTTGACTGTCACAGTACCCATTGCAACACAATGCTCCACACCAGAGTTTACATGATCAATAATTACATTTTGACAGCCTAAAAAACAAGTCCACACAAATCTTCAATCTACAGTGTTGCCATAAAAGAGCTCCCTCATTACTTATAAAGCTTTTCTTATGTAAGGGGGTACGTGACTTGCCGCCAGAAAAACGTCTTCCAGAAAATAAGTAAGGGAAATTGAAGAGGAGAGAAGCCTCAGGTAAACAAACGCTGTATCATAAAACATTGGATCGTATGACATTTCATTGTTTGTGAAGTGACATTTGATAGGAATGGGAAACTATGACACAAGCTGAGGAAGGTATGACACAAGTAATGGAAAGTATGACAAATCCAGCGGCGAAACTTGACCATATTGCTTTGACTGTTTAATAATAAATGTCATGGATTCTTTTATCAGAAAAACTAAACTAATCCCACTTTGTATTTGAGTGAAAGACATATGGATAGGTTTCTCAGTCTATGGTGCCAGGGGACTTTTGTAAACAGAAATGTAGCTATAAACAAGACTAGAACACAAGGCTCTGTTCCTATTTTGTAATTAGATAAAATCATTAAGCTTAAAAGTCTCCTCATTCTATAGTGCCAAGGGACTTTTATAAATAGAAATATAACAACAAAAAAGATATACCGGCAGATATACTAGACTAGAATATCGGGGCTCAAATTCAGCACTTACAAACAGGCAAATTATAAACTTTTAGGTGAAAAAAGCAGCATTATATAGATTCTTGAATAACATACTGGTTTCGGAATCTTTTTTTAAATAATTAACATACACAAGATCAATCTGAGTGAGACTTTTCATAAACTTTACCCACAGAAACTTACCCATTACATATCAAGCTCAAGGGTGGATTTAATTGCAGGTTGTCACTTAAATAGACACAGGTTTTATCAAAATGTTGCAAACAATGTTTTTGGTTTGGGCACAAATTGGTCGAAAAGGTGAAAGAAAGCATGATTTTGGGGTATCCTCACCTGTTTTGGTCACAAATGGATCTGATATGTCAATCTGTATGACGGTGACATTGTTATATCTCTCCTCTGAGGTGTTGGCTGGGTTCTCTAACTTCTTACCCTCTGCTCCGGGCTGCTGAAGCTCAAGCCCTTCCACTGTGCTGAGTCGGTTGGACATTTCCCTGTACTCATTACTGAAAAAAAAAAAAAAAATTAGATCGCCATTTTTACTGTTGATTTGTAAATAAACTTGCAGAATAATGTTTTTTGCAACAACTGTTTGATAATGTTATGCATTCCTCAGTCAGCCAAATATGATAATCACATGATCACTCCAGCAAAGTAGGCCTACTATGTCTTGGTTTTAACTGTCCAATACTTACACAAACTTTATATTGCTGACATTACTGTCGTTATCTGGATAAATAAATGTTGTTTTTTCTACTAAACAAAATTAATTTAGATTATATTACAACTAAACACTGAACATATAAAGTAGACATGTTATTGAAAGGTATAATCAAGTTTATTATCGCGTCAATATATACATTGTTCTTCACCCAGGACATCTTAGCTTGTTTGAATTTTATTGGAATCGTAAACAAGAGAACAATAATATATATTCTTAAACACTAAAAATATAGCTAAGAGAAAGCAAAAGACTGCCACTATTATTGTTCTGAATTTCCCCCATTTTCTTTGCTTAAAGATATAGCAATGTTTTTACATATCAAGGCCAAGTCAACTGATCTGAATGTCAAGGTCAGCTTTACGTCACTTCAAAGGTCATGTTTAAGCAATGTTGTATGTACATTTTGAAGCACAATCACTCACTGGACTATAAAGACAAGACGGATCTGAAGATAATACAATCCATTTTCTTTACACATTAATAAAAGACGGGCTTTATTGCATTATGATTGATAACATAAACAAAATTATACTTTGATTATTAACATTACTATAATCGTAGTACAATACATCAATTTACCAGAGTAAATATGGACAGTAAATATGGACAGTAAATATGAACAGTCAATATGGACAGTAAATATGGACAGTCAATATGGACAGTCAATATGGACAGTAAATATGAACAGTCAATATGGACAGTCAATATGATACTCTTTCCATCACGATCTATTGACATACAAATTTGATATCTATCCCTGAAACAATCTCTAACATTCCGTCACAGAAAGCAAGTGACATTTATCTACTAGCCCTCTAGAGATAATTTGTTTACAAACATTTATCGCTAAATTCAAAGTACACAGCATCCTACGTCATCTCAGAGAATACATTGACATTTTACTACATTGGATATTTGCCTTCATCATTACATCAAAAGAATCCATGACCTCGTTCCACCAGTATAAGCAAGTTGCCTTTCTTGTACAAATAATCATTTATAGTACCTTAGTTTATACTTTTGAAAGGTTTTGAAACAAGCAATTTTGAACATGTCATTCATGTTTGAATCGTTTTCTTTTAACCTACCAGTACTAAGCAATGAAAGTTAAGTTTCTTGCTCAAGGAAACAATTGAAGCCATCATAATGGATTCAAACTTGCAACTGACAGATTGTGAATCACACTGCACCACGGCCCATCAGACTGCACCACGCCCCCCTCATTTAAGACCTTAGGTCCGGTTGTAACACAAATTATTATGTTTTAAATGTACCATTTATTAAGGTAGGACTACTTGTAATTTTCTTTGGTTTGAACTAGCATGGCTTTCCCAAAAAAATACAATTGTTCTGGACACATAAATGTGTGGACATTTTTGTTGAACCAGCATTTGGAATTAATATTAGTTGACATTATAAACTTCCTGAATCCGCTGACAAAATAACTGTGCCTACACGCTATATTGAGTTCACAGTACATTTATATTGGTCGCGTAGCACTTTATTTGTTTTATGTCAGACTGGGGTAAGTGTCACACTATGATTGATACTGTAGTTACCAGGACAAGACTTATAAATGTGTCTGATAACAATCTCAACCAGAGACAAAAATTAATGTCGCTAATAATATTGACCTGTCTAGTGTAAATATATCGACTTGTCTGTAGGAACTTCTTTATTTGAGAAACTGGGATATCTGGTAAAACGTCTCTATTTTGACGAGTCTCTTGTTTTCAGCTGATCGACAACCATTACCAATATCTTATGTTCAATAAATTTTTATCAAATTCTTTCAAGAAAATGTTATCAAACTCTTCAAATGCGCGCTAAATAAGCTTATTTTTGAACTTGTTTGATCAAAGCTTGAATGAAATGAACAATTCAATAATATATATGTTATATTTAGAGTCCTATAATTTTCACCACTTACAAATGAATAGGGTAACATATCTAGGTCTCTACGGAGTATTCCAGTTCTGAGTAGTAACATGTGACAGTGATATAGCAGAACTGTGGGGTCTGTTTTATGTCATAAATATACGTTGTCATTCATAAAACAAGAAGATATTAGTCTACCTACTTCATCTAAAAATAGTGGCAGATGTTAAAAACAACATATATTTTTTATTTTTTTATTATAGTTTTTATTATAGTGACAGGTAACATATTTCATATATATATAAATTAATGTTAAAAACAACATATATAGAGCTGACAGTATTCTGTTGTTGTTTTTTGCGTGTTTTTCTTTTTCTCTTTTTTTT